>Ga0209472_1000229_pt1 | contig 34567 bp, 32 predicted proteins | sample GraSoiAngelo_130_FD_185887 | JGI IMG/M metagenome (GOLD analysis project Ga0209472, IMG submission 185887) | Grasslands soil microbial communities from the Angelo Coastal Reserve, California, USA - 14_0929_02_20cm (SPAdes) (version 2) | ecosystem: Environmental > Terrestrial > Soil > Grasslands ... | reverse complement strand
GACGACCGAGAGCTGCTGGAGCCAATTCGTCCGGTGGCGCAGGAGGGAGTCGGCCCGCTCCGAGGTCGCGACGATCACGTCGAACTTCTCGAGGGTCGGATCGACGGAATCGTAGTCGCCGACGCTGATTCCGACCTTGATCCCGAGCGATTCGAACTCCTTGAGGTCCTCGTATTTCTCGGCCGCGAGGGCGCGCAAGGGGACGATGTAAAGGGCCTTGCCCTTCCGCAGGACGGAAGCGAGGATCGCGAGGTAGGCGACGAGCGACTTCCCGCTCGCGGTGGGGATCGCGAGGACCAGATTCTCTCCGAGGAGGGCAGGGCCGATCGCATCGACCTGTGGCGGGTAGAGTTCTTCGATCCCTTGGCCCTTCAGGATCTCGACGACACGGGGATCGAGACCGAGGTCCGCGACACGCATCGGTCATCCGATGCGAGGCGGTCCGCATAAAGGTTCTCGGAGGTGACGCAGTAACGGTCGAGGATAGACGCAACACATCGCGATCTGGCTCGACCAGCCATCGAGATTCGCCTGGGCTGCGGCAACCCCGCAGCCAGCCGCAGCCGCCACCGTGGCAAGTCGGGTCGCCGCGCTCCCCTTCCGGTCCTAAGGCGCGAGCCCCAACTGCCTCATTAATGGCTTCAAAAGCCGCTTCAACCATGCGAAGGCGACACCTTGAGCACGGTCTCCAATCTTAGGTCCACTGATCTAACGGTTCGGCGGGGCTACCCAACAAGTGGCCGTCACTTCCCGGGGGGAGACGACGGGATGGCTCATCATCGAAACCTCTGACTCCGATCGACAGCCTGATCGCGACACCAAGCAGTGGATAGTCATGTTTCGTAGAGAGAGGGAGGGGCTTTGCACCGCTGAAGCTCTCGTTCGAGCTTCCTGAAATCGTCGAGGCTCTTGGCGTACACATACCAGTCCGCGGATTCTATTGTTCCCTCAGATCCGTAGTTGCCGACGACGATTCTCCCTTCGGGCGCCTCAAAGCGGTGGGTAATCCCCGAAAAACAAGCCGAAGTGTAAGTCGTCGGGCCCTCGCGGAACATGCTGCGCAGGTACCCGAGATCGATGTCACTAATGGGTTTCTCTTGGGCTTGGAACCGGACCCATTCCTCAACCAAGGGCTGGAAGTCCCAGAGACGACTGAACACGAACGTAGAGAAGGTGTCCGCGCAACGTCTGGCTCGAAGGTCCTCCTCATTCCATCTCACGACGACAGGAGGATCGTCTTCCCCCGTGAGCGCCACCGCCCAGACGCAGACTCCTTGGTTTTCCCACAGGAACTCCAACACGTTCAGCCGAATCGACGCGTCTTCGGCTCGGGTCCACGTCGAGAGCGTGAGTTCAGGGATGGACAGGGCGGCATCCTCATTGCTGTACTCGCGGAGAATCTCGACGGCTCCTGGAGTCTCGTACCATTCTCGGACCGACGGGGGAATTTTCGCGCGGCTCAAATGCTTCCGGTCGAATTCGTCCAGTTCCCGTTTCGCGTGTTCGGCCGTTCCCGGTTCGCGCCCAATCAGTGCCAGTGCTTTGAGATGGCGTGCGATTGAGAGCCTCCGACCTCCGCACATCGACTAGATTCCCCATTATCCTATCGCTAAGACGGGCGGTTTCGCTAGGTCCTCACAGCGATGGTCGTGACTGTGGTCCTGAGTTTGCGCGACCTTTGGCAATCCTTTTCTGCGGCGGACTGCCAGAGGCTTATCGCATCGGCTGCGAGTTCGTCAGGAGCACCACGCCGGGGCCCAGCGACAACGTGGGGCGGAGCCGACGGCGCGCACGAACGTTGATTCGGCGGACCGACAGGAAATGGGGGTCCAAGAGCCAAATCTCAACGCTCATCCGACTCTCATCGAGAAGGGTCGTGAACATGTCGCCCGGCTCGACCGGCACAAGGGCGAGGAGATCGGAACGTTCATTCCCGGTCGTGATCACGGCCGAATCGGCCCGCACGATGATCTGATCGAGGCGGCTTTCGGCGACCCAAGCGACCGCGCCCAAGATTCGAACCGTCTTTCTAGAAAGAGGACCGCCGGCGGAGGCGAAAACCGCGACGCGCTTCCTCTTGAGACGGCGCGTCCGCCGTCTCGCCTTGATCACAGGGTATTGCGGCCTTCGGCGATAGTGGACGGCGAAACTGATGGTAACGACCGCGAGGACCGTTTGTCCGAGGAACGCCAGGTCGGAGCCACGGGCGTAGAAGGACAAGAGGAGAGCAAGGCTTCCCGCCACCGCATGGACGACGCGGACCACGACCTCGAATCGATCCGCGCGCGCATGCTCGACGCCGCCTCGGAGCTCGAGTCCACACCGGCGACACCTGCTGTCTTGAAGCGCGACGACGCAGGCGCACCGCGGGCAGAGTCGCCTCGGTCCGACATCCACCCGCCGAAATCGCCCAGGCGCCCGTTAACATGTTGGTCGCGGAGAGCCGCCGATGCACCCGATACCTGCGCATCGATCCGCGTCGAAGACGACGGTGGCCTCACAGGAGTAAGCGGCCTCGTCATCGCCTGCAGCCCCGGGAACTCTGGCGGCCTCCGTTGTTGGTTTGTGCACGCCCCTCCCCTGACGCCCCCTCCCCGCGGGTTCGGTGGGTGGACTGTGCGCCCCAAAGCCTTTAGGACATCCATCAATTCGGTCCGCCCGATGGTGGACCTCCGGACGGAGATCGCCGGCGTGGCCCTGCGGAACCCGACGATGCTCGCGTCCGGATTTCTGGATGAGACGGGCGGGTCCATGGCCCGCGTATACCAGGCGGGTGCCGGCGCCGTCGTGACGAAGAGCGTCGGACCGCAGCCGCGGGAAGGGTATCCGAACCCGACGATTGTGGAGCTCGATGCCGGCCTCCTGAACGCCGTCGGCCTACCGAATCCTGGCGTCATCGAATACGAGCACGAGGTCAAGAGGGCCCAGGCCGCGGGCGCGGTCGTGATCGGCAGCGTCTACGGCAAGGACGCGGACGAGTATGCCGCCGTCGCGGCGAAGATGTCGACGTACGGCGTGCAGGCGATCGAACTGAATCTCTCCTGCCCGCATGCGAAGGGCCTCGGGACGGAGATCGCCCAGGACGAGGCCGCGGTCCGGGACTTCACCCGGGAGGTGAAGGACGTCGTCGACATCCCCGTCTTCCCGAAGCTCTCCCCGAACGTCCAGGACATCGCGAAGTTCGCCGTCGCGGCGGAGGAAGGCGGGGCGGACGGCATCGTTGCGATCAATACGATGAAGGCAATGGCGATCACGCCGGAACTCAAGATGCCTTCCCTCGCGAACCGCTTCGGCGGGCTGAGCGGCCCCGCGATTCGGCCGATCGGCGTGCGGGCCGTGTACGACATCTGCGAGAAGGTCCACATCCCCGTGATCGGCGTCGGCGGCGTCGGCTCCGGCCGGGACGCCCTCGAGTACATCATGGCGGGGGCGAGCGCGGTCCAGGTCGGCACCGCGATCCTCTCGCGGGGCCTCGGCGTCTTCGACGAGATCACGAAGGAAATGGCCTCCCTCCTGGAGGAGGCCGGCTTCCAATCGGTCCCTGAGGCGATCGGGGTCGCCCATGCCTAGGATGCAGGTCGTCCCCCTCCTGGAGATCGTTCGGGAGACGCCGACCACGATGACGTACCGGTTCCGCGGGGACCTCGGTGGGACGCCGGGCCAGTTCCTCATGGTCTGGATCCCCCGATACGACGAGCTCCCGATGGCCCTCTCCTACCTCGGCGCGGTCAAGGGCATCACGGTCCGCGATTACGGGGACGCGACCCACGCCTTGGCGGCCTTCACCGCGGGGGATCGGATCGGCGTCCGCGGGCCCTACGGGAATGCGTTCCAGCTGGAGGGCCCGAGCGTCCTCGCGGTCGGTGGCGGGAGCGGCATGGCGTCGATGATCGCCGCGATCGAGGCCTTCGCGCAACAGGGGGCGCGCGTCGTGACCGCGGTCGGCGCGAGGACCGCGGCGGAACTGCTGTTCGTCGAGCGGGCGAACGCCGCCGGGGAGATCCACATCGCGACGGACGACGGGTCCCGCGGCTCCGCCGGGTTCGTCCCGGCCTTGGCCGAGAAGCTCGTGGCCCGCGAGTCGTTCGCCCAGGTCATCACGTGCGGCCCGGAGAAGATGATGGCCGCGGTCGTCGATCTGGCGCGGCAGAAAGGCCTCCCCGTCCAAGCGAGCCTCGAGCGGTACATGAAGTGCGGCATCGGCATCTGCGACGCCTGCGCCCTCGACGACAAGCTCGTCTGCTGGGACGGCCCGATCTTCACCGGGGATCAGCTCGCCAAGTCGGAAGAGTTCGGCCGGTACCGCCGAGACAAGAGCGGACGCCGAGTTCCGGTCTGAGCGCGGTCCGTCGACAAGGCTAAAGGCCATCCGGCGATGCCGGCCGAATCCCTCCCGATGAAATACATCCGCGAGCTGTTCGAGTACAAGGTGAAGGAGTTGCGGAAGCCGTGGGAACGAGGCGGTTGAACGAGGCGCGCGAAGAGCTCATTGGCCCGAGTGCGATACCTTGATATCCGGCATGCGGCATCGCGCGAGTTGGAGCGAGTGAACGGATGAAGGACGTGAACGCGATCGCGAAGAGGGCCCTCGAATACAAGGAGAAGGGCCTCTCCGAGAAGGAGATCGCGGACGAGCTGCACTTGTCTCCGGAGACGGTCACGTGGCTCCTGACGCGCGGCGTGAAGGGCGGGGAGCCCCCGAAAGATGTGAAGATCGGGTGGCGGTCCATCGGGGTCTACGGCAACCGCATCGGGTTCATGGCCGCGGCGATGGCCGACATCGCCTTGGAGGAAATGGAGAAGCGCCAGATCGATGCGGACGGGGTGATCGGGGTCGCGATTAATGGCATCCCCCTCGCCGCGTTGATCAGCGAGGAGCTCGGCAAGGAACTCATGATCTACCGGCCGAGTCAGGAGCGCCACGGGAAGGGCGGTGCGTTTTCCTCCAACTATGCGTCGCCGCAGGGGAAAAAGGCCCTGATCGTCGACGACGTCCTTTCGACCGGCGACACGATCAAAGGCGCGATCTCCGATGTCCATGAATTGGGAGGGACCGTCGTCTTGGCGGTCGTCCTCGTGAACAAGACGGCCCAGGATGAGCTGGCCGGGGTCCCGCTGCGCGCCCTGATTCGGGCGCGGTCGATCTGACCCGCGCAAAGCTTTAGGCGTTCCCTCCATTCGGACCCGTGGTGAGGGCCGCTGACCCATTGGTACGATGAGCTTCTGCCGGAGGCGAAGGCCTACGTCGGCGCGAAGGCGGACCTCGTCGTCAACGCGGGCCTGAGCGTCAGCGGCCTGCAGCACGTGGGCCGGCTCCGCGGAGAGATCACGCTATCCCAGTTCCTGACGCGGAGCCTGCGCGAGGACGGACGGAAGCCGATCCAGAGCTTGGTCCTCTACACCCAAGATGAGTGGAAGGGCAAGGAGGGGCAGATCGGCCAGTTCACGAAGGAAGACGGACGGAAGTATGTCGGACGACGGCTCATCGACGTGCCGGATCCCTTCGGCTGCCATGCGAACTGGGTCGAGCATTACTGGCAGGATTTCGGCAGCGTCCTCGATCGGTTCGCCCCGAACGTCCGCATCGTGAGCACGACGGAGGCCTACCGGAATCCGGAGATGCAGGCGCTCGTCCGCGACCTCGCGGCTCGGGCCGAGGAGGTCCGGGCGGTCGTGAACAAGTATCGGGCCCGTCATCCGTACCCTCCCGGATGGATCCCCTTCGAGGCGTTCTGCGAGCAGTGCCAGACGATCGGCGCGAAGACGACATCGATCGAGGGCATGAACGCCGCGTACCGATGCGAACGTTGCGGTCACGTCGGCAAGTCGTCGATCGAGAAGGGGAAACTGAATTGGAGGCTCGAGTGGCCCGCCCTTTGGAAGGTCTACCGCGTGGACATCGAACCGTTCGGAAAGGATCACGCGACCCCCGGCGGCTCGCGCGACTCGTGCAAGGAGATCGCCGAGGTGATCATGCACTTCCGGCCGCCGATGGGCATCCCGTACGAGTGGGTCGGCATCTCGGACCGCGGCAAGGATCTCGGGGACATGGGCTCCTCGGATTTCCTCGGCTTCACCCCGGTCCAATGGGTGGAGGTTGCGGACCCGGAGGTCCTGCGATACACCTACGCGTTCAATCCGATCTTCCGACGGGTCGTCCTCGATCTGTATCGGGTCGACACCTACCACGACCTGTACGACCGCGCCGAGGACCTGTTCTACGCCGACGAACGCGAAGGGGACGAGGAAGATCAGGCGAGGTCCTTCGAACTCGCACAACTCTCTGCACCGCCGAAGACGAAACCGTTCGCCCTATCGTACCGGCACGCCGCGTTCCTGTCCCAGATCAGTCCGGATTCGGGTCGCGTCGAGTGGTGCATCAAGCGACTGCGGGACACGGGCATCCTGACCCGTGCGCCGAACGGCCTCGAACGGGATCGGATCGCCCGACGTCTCGCGCAGTCCCGGGCCTGGGTGGAGAGGCACGCGCCGGAGAACCGCGTGAAACTCCTCGAACAGATGCCTCCGGAAGTGACGAGGCAGCTGGAGCCGGGCGACCGGAATGCGCTTCGGATGTTCGCGACGCGCGCGGCCTCGCTCCGCTGGACGGAGGACGCGATCAAGGAGGCGATGGTCACCTTGACGAAAAGCGGAACGCTGCCCGTCGAGACGAATCGTTTCTTCCGGGACCTCTATCTCGTCCTCCTCGGAACCGAGACGGGACCTCGCGCCGCGCCCTTCCTCGCGGTCCTTGAAAAGGACTGGGTGGTCCGACGACTCACGGAGGCCGCCCAGTGAGAAAACTCAAAATACGTCCTCTCCGTTGAAACGCGATTGCAGCCCCGTGGTCTAGCGGCCAATCGTGACCGTAATGCGGTCGCGGGCCAGTGATTCGAGGCTCTGGATCGACCGAATCGGTCGAGGGGAGACCTCGCGACGGCAGTTCGAATCTGCCCGGGGCTATCTCCCACCTTCGAATGCGAGCATGGGCACGGTCTTCGGGAGGACTTCAGCCACCTCGGTCCTCCCGGAAGGCGCGATGGTCCCTGACGAGGCCTCGGTATTCTTCGACGTCCCGCGCAAGGCGGCTGCGGTCCCATCCGATTAGTCGGGCCATCCTTGATGCGACCTCGGGCGCCATGCCCATTGCCTGATCTGCGGTTTCGTAGAAGAGGCCGAGTCTCCGGACGAGGACATCAGTCAAGGTCAGCGCCATCTCCTCTTTGACGGCGATGTCGACTTCGGCCCACACGTGCGGTCTTCCCTCCATGATCCGCTCCCTGGCCGCGGGGCCATCCAGATGACGACGCACTTGGTCCAGTGCGAAGCGGCCCTGCAGATGGAGGGCGATGTCCTCCGGGAATCCAAGGACCATGAATTCTTCGAGGGGCTGAACGGGAGGTCCCAAAGTGGAGGCCGGCGTCGGGTTGAAATCGGGCAAGCCGAGCCGTCGTTGCACCAGGTCGACCACCGCCTCCGCCATCGCGCGGTGCGTGGTGAACTTCCCTCCCGCGACGGAGATGAGGCCATCCCGGTCCACGAAAATTTCGTGCTCGCGGGAGATGTCCGACTCCGCTTGATCGTCCTTCCCGTGTCGCACGAGCGGCCGGAGGCCCGCGTACGCACTGACGACGTCGGCTCGACCGACGCCCGCCTCGGGGAAGGCTTCATTCGCCGCCGCCAGGAGATAGTCAACGTCCCTCCCATCGGGGATCACGTGATCCGAGTCCCCTGAAAAATCGGTGTCCGTCGTCCCGACGAGCGTGAGGTTTCCCCAGGGGAGGACGAAGACAAGACGGGCGTCGCTCTTCGTGGTCCAGGCGACCGCATGGCGGTTTCCAACCTTCTCCCGCGGCAAGAGAATGTGTACGCCTTTGGTCGGTCGGATTGTCGGAGTCGCCACCGGGCCTCGGATCCGGTCGAGCCACACCCCGGTCGCATTCACGACGGCCTTGGCGTGGACCTCGGCGTTCGTCCCGTCGATTCGATTCTGGACGATTGCTCCCGTAACCCCGTGGTCGTCTCGGGTGAGTCTTGTGACCTCGACATAGTTCGCGACGAGGGCCCCTGCGGCGGCCGCGTCCTGCACGACCGCGAGGACGAATCGAGCATCGTCGGCCCACGCGTCGTAGTAGATGCCGGCTCCCGCCAGATCCGTCCGCGCAAGGAGGGGCTCGCGATCCGAGGCGGCCTCGCCCCGAAGCCAGACCCGTCGCGGGAGTCGCCTCGTCGAAAGCAAGTCGTAGAGGAAGAGCCCGAACCGCAGGAGTCGCGGGCCTGGCTTCCGTCCCTTATACGCGGGGATGACGAAGGGCAACGGATGGACGAGGGCCGGCGCCGCGTCGAGGAGTCGATCCCGTTCGCGTGCAGCCGAGCGGACGAGGCCGAACCGGTAGGTCTGCAGGTATCGAAGCCCGCCATGGATGAGCCGAGAGGTCTTCCCGCTCGTGCCGCTCGCGAAGTCCCCGCGATCCAGGAGGCCGGTCCGCAACCCTCGTTGAGCGGCATCTCGGGCGATGCCGGCCCCGACGATCCCGCCGCCGATCACGAGGACATCGAGGACGTCCTCTTGCATCTTCGCGAGGTGGGCGGCCCGCGTTCGGGCGGAGAACTCACCCGTCACCGGGATCGGTCCATGATCGGCCCGGGATTCGTGATGTCCTTCGGATCCAGTTCCCGCTTGCCCTTCTCGAAACCGGAGGAGGATCGGTCGGCTTTCGAGGGAGATGCGCCGATCGTCCCAGCCCCAGCCCGCGGATCGGAGGGCCCTCGCCTCCATGAGATTCGCCGAATCGCCACACCCGATAAAGACGTTCCCTCGTCTCGGAGGAGAGGGCCCAAAGCATTAAGGACGCGGCGAATATGCGACTCGTATCGGTGCGGGATGATTGATCGCGAGGCGATCGTCGAGGTGCTCGAACGCTACAATCCCTCCGGGATTCAGGTCGCGACGATCGGTTCTCATTCCGCCCTCGACGTCTGCGACGGTGCGGTCGAGGAAGGATTCCGGACGTTCGTCGTATGCGAACGAGGACGGGAGGCGCCGTACACGCGATACTTCCGCGCATCGCGAGACAAGGACGGTCGGCCGGTCCGCGGCACCGTGGACGAGACGCTCGTGCTCGGGAAATTCAAGGACGTCCTCACCGAGAAGGTCCAGACTCAGCTCCGCGATCTGAATTCGATCTTCATCCCGAACCGCTCCTTCACGTCGTACTGCGATCTCGGTGAGATCGAGGACAAATTCCTGGTCCCGCTCTACGGGAGCCGCAACCTGCTCCGGACGGAGGAGCGCGAGGAGGAACGCAGCTACTATTGGCTCCTCGAGAAGGCGAAGCTCGCGGCCCCCGAGCGGATCGAGGACCCGCGGGACATCGAGGGCCTCTCGATCGTCAAGCTGCCGCACAAAGTCAAGAAGCTCGAGCGGGGGTTCTTCACCGCGGGAACCTTCAAGGAGTATCGGGAGAAGTCGGAGGCCCTCCTCCAGCAGGACGTGATCACGAAGGAGGATCTCGCGTCGGCCCGCATCGAGAAGTACATCATCGGGCCGATCTTCAACTTCGATTTCTTCTATTCCCCCATCGAAGAGGAAGCCGAGAAGCTCGAGCTCCTGGGAGTCGATTGGCGGTTCGAGACGTCCCTCGACGGACACGTTCGCCTCCCGGCGGATCAGCAGCTCTCGCTCGCGGACGCGGAACGGATTCCGGAGTACGTGGTCGTCGGCCACAACAGCGCGACCCTGCGCGAGTCGAGCCTCAAGGACGTGTTCGACATGACGGAGCGGTACGTGGCCGCGACGCAGCGACATTTTCCGCCGGGGATCATCGGACCTTTCACCCTGCAGACCGCCGTGGACAAGGACCTGAAGTTCTGGGTCTACGACGTCTCGCCTCGCATCGGCGGCGGGACGAACGTCCACATGTCGATGGGCCACCCCTACGGGAACTCCCTCTGGCGTCGGAGCATGAGCACGGGGCGACGGATCGCCATGGAGATTCGCCGAGGGGTCGACACCGGCCGCCTCGGGGAGCTCGTCACCTGACCGGGCCATCTTTGTCAAAGCGCCTCGCGGCCCGACGAACCTTGATGCCGGCCTTCCGTCATCGGCGCGGAGTCGGAAGGGACGACATCGGATGCTCGAGGGCCTCCTCCTATCGGCGGCAGCGATTGCCACCGGCTTCGTCCTCCTGAATCAGGGCGCGAAATTCATCACGGACAATGCGACCCGCATCTCGGGACGGATCGGCCGAAGCCGGTTCGTCGTCGGCGCGTTGCTCGTCTCGACGCTCTCCGCCCTCCCGGAACTCCTCGTGAGCGGGATCGCCGCGGAAGAGGGAAGCCCGGACATCGCCCTCGGGAACGCGCTCGCCTCCACGGTCGTGACGATCGCCTTCGTCATCGGCGCGAGCGCCCTCCTGCGGCCGATCAAGACCTCGCGCGAGATCGTCCTCCGCGATGCGGTGTTCCTGGCGATCGTGACGTTGGTCGCGGCGACGTTGTTGATGGACGGGAACCTCACGCAATACGAGGGCGTCGCGCTGATCGCCCTCTTCGTCCCCTACATCCTGAACCTCGCGATCTCGCAGAGGACCGGTCCCGCCGACGAGATCGAGGAGCGGGTCGAGGACCTGCGGATCGGGCTCGAGTTCACCGGTTGGATCTTCGGTCGGAAAGTCGAGGTCCGGGCCGGGATCAGCTGGCTGATCTTCGGCGTCCTCTGGTCCGTGATGGGCGCTCAGTTCCTCGTCCAGGGGGCGATCTCGCTCTCCGCGATCGCCGGCCTGAGCCCCTGGTTCGTCGGGATCACGGTGGTCGCCCTCGGCACCTCGTTGCCGGACATCGCCGCGGCATACCACGCGACCCGCCGCGGGTACACGGACCTGGTCCTCGGCGAAGGGATCGGGGCGAGCGTCGTGACGACCCTCCTGACCTTGGGCGTGATCGGGATCCTGCGGCCCTCGACGCATTCTGTCGAACTCCTCCTCCCCGTCGTCGCCGCGATGGTCTTCACGTCGTTCCTGCTCCTCGCCCTCATGTTGGGACGATGGCGGATCACGTCGCGTGCCGGGGCCGTCCTCGCGTCGAGCTATTTCGCGATGGTCGCGCTGAACGTGCTGTGGCTCCGGGGTTTCCCGTGATCAGTACACCGCGCCACATCGGACGCAGGTGAGCTTCCCATCGCCGCGGGCCACGAGCTGCCCGGCGCAGGCCGTGCAGAATTTCATCTCGCGGACGAGGCGCCCCTGCTCGTCCCAACTGTGTTGCGGCCACCCGCCGCTCGGAGGCGGGGCCTGACCGGGCCAGCCCCCTTGGGCCGGGGTCGCCGAGGCCGCCTGCGCGCCGGGCGGTGCGGGCGGAGGCGCCTGCGGCGCCGGCGCCGGAGGCATCGTCATCGGACGGGGGCCCGCGTGTTGCATCATCCGGAACTGCTCCTCCATGTAGGCGCCTTGGTCGACCCGCGTCACGGTCGTCCGGGCGATCCGATCGAACAGTCGCTGCCGCGGGTCGCCTTGCTGGGCGGCCCCGACGAGGACGTCGACCAGGACGATGAGCGGGAAAATCTTCGGGAGGTTTCGGACGACGGTATGCACGACGTCCAGATTCCGGTCGATCGCGACGACCCGCAACGCGACGATTTTCTTGCCGACCGTGCCGCCGAAGAGCGTCTCGAGCAGGACGGAATAGATGAACCACATGCCGCCCCAGAAGATTCCGGAGAACCACCAGGCCCAGCCGAGGAACGGGAACGAGAGCGGGATGGCGACGAACAGGCCAACGACCGCGACGATGACCGCGTCGATCACGAAGGCGATGAACCGACGGATCCAGTGCTCCTGCAGGGCAGGATTGTGGCCGATCAAATCGAATGCCGACGGCATTGCCAACCCATCCGAGGGCGGCATATCGGAAAAGCGCAGATAAAGATATGGGCAGATTAATTTCGTTGACCGATTGAAAATTCATTCTCGCGATTCCGTCGGCGGTGTCGACGGCAATTCTTCCTCGACATGTTGCGATCGTCGGAGGAACTCGTTCGGGATTTCCTTCGAGGTATAGACCGTCTTCCCGGCCTTGTGGATCACGACGCCGGACGCCCGGGCGGTCTTCGCATCGATCTCCAAGATGACCGGCTGAGCGATGCGGACGCGTCCCGCCTCGAGGGCCGCCGCGAAGGTCGCACTGAGGTGGACCATCTTGCGGTCCGAAGGCCGCAGCCCCGCTTCCATCAGGAGGTGGCTCTCCTCCTCCGTCGTCGGATAGAACAACACATCCGGAATGCCCTCCGTCGGCAGGTCGAGGTCGAGGTCCATCGAGTGCCCGTACGTCGCCCGGATCTTGCCGTCCTCGAACTGGTAGCGGCCCTTGGGATCCGTCTCGATCAGCCCGATCACGTGGTGCTGCCGGACGAACCGGAACCGGCGGTTTCGAATTTGGATCGCGGTCAAGAAGTCGCGGAGGTCGACCCATCCGTGGGCGTCCATCTCGAGGCCGTAGCGCTGCGGGAAATGCCGCAGGACCCCGGCCATCGTCCGACCGAGCAGCTCGACCTCTTCGTCGTTCAGCAGGAACTTCCCTTCACTGCCGCAGTGCGGACAGAATTCCTCCCGGAAGTATCCGTGAGAACGACATTCCTTGAGCATCGTCCCTTCCTGCGATTGTTTGGTATTCGCCAACGCTTTATGAAGTTTCGTCCCCGCGATCCGACGGGAGGTCGGCCTCCCGGACAATGCGAAGGCCGAGGGAGTCGAGTCGTTTCTCGATCGCCCGCACCTCCGGTTTCGCGAGGGCCTTGCGATGCACGTAGGCGAGGGTCGCCCCTTCCGTCCGCTCGACGGCCTGGTCGAGCAGTTCGGGCGAGCTCGAGGTCAGCGCATAGGTCGCGAGGAGATGTCCGAACGCGATGCGCCTCCGCAGCGCGAGGTCCGTGTGCCGCGGCACGTAATGCCCGCCTCCGATGCCGATGGCGATCGGCCCATCGACCGGGCTCAGGCCGAGGAGGACCCGACCGATGACGCGCGAGGCCTCGCGGTCCCGCCATTCCCGCTCCGTGCTGCCTTGCTCGATGTAGAACGTCGGGGATGTGAGATAGGGACCGTGGTGGGTCGCCTCGAAGGTCACCTCGTAACCGAGATGTCCGCCCGCTAGACGAAGGGACCGGAGCGCCGCGGTCATCCAACGTGGGGCCGACGGGACGAGGGTCTGCGGCTGCCCCCCGAACTCCGCGGCGCCCGGATTCCCGATCGGGTGGACGGTCAGGCTCGGCCGCCCGCTTTCCGAGCGATGTTTCGACAAATACACGACGAGATCCGCGGGCTCCTGGAAACCCGACTCGAGATCCCGGTCCAGGTGGTCGCGATCCAGGTGCGGTTCCGGGATCGTGAGCAAGATGAGGTCCCGCAACCGCCAAGCGGGTCGGCCGCCGAAAGGGTCCTCGTCCTTCCAAGACTCGAGGTCCAACAGCTCGTCTCGTTGGGAAAGGCTCGCCTCGTCCGCCTCCGATGCCACGAGGAACCGCATCCGCGGTCGGGAGCACAACGGGCCCCATGGTCTTTCCCGTGCACGCCGCACAAACTTTATGTGGGCGGCTCCGGTACGCCGACGAAGCGATGGTCACGCTCGCCTTTCTTTCTTCGATTCAAGACTTTCAGGAAGGCCGGATCCAGGAGATCGCGGATCGCCTCCGGAAGGAGCATCCGGAATGGAAAGTCGACGTGGTCCCGCCGGAGGGCAGCCAGGCGCTGCTCGCCAAGTACAAGCTCAAGTTCGGCCCGGCGATCCTCGTCAACGACCGAATCGAGTTCGTAGGGATCCCTCGTTACCGGATGCTCGTCGAGAGGGTTGCCATGGTCGCGGCCGGCCGAATCTCGCCCCGAACGGCGCAACCTGCCCCGGCGACTCCCGCGGCGGGGACAAAGCCCGCAGCCCCCGCCCCCGCGGCGCCCCCGGCGCCTGCCCCGCCTCCGGGATGAGGGGACCCGTCCGGCCGATGCAACTGGTGCTCATTGTGACATGTGTTGCACTCGGTTTCCAAAGGAAAATCCGACCCCGCTCGAAAACTATATGAAATCTCGAACGCATTTGTTCCTCGTGGGCTGAGGCCGGAAAGCATGAACGCATGCAATCCGGAAGGAAGGCGAAGATTCCCCCATGAGCGTAGAGGACGAATTCGAGGAGACCCGGCGCGCGCTTCACCGCATGTTGAAGGATGCGTTCGAGGGGAAGCTCGGCGTCTTCCGTGAACCCTTCATCTACGGATTCACGACCCGCACCCGCGAGGCACGGCTGGAGACCCCGCGGCCCGCCCTTGAGGGCGAGGAGATCCGGACGCGGGATCCGCTCGTCGACGTGATCCTCACCGAGTCCGCCATTTTCCTGACCGCCGAGATGCCCGGCGTCCCGCGGGAGGGGATCCGCGTCCGCCTGGACGAAGGGAAGCTGATCCTCCAGGGCGACGGGGACCGTTCGTATTTCACGATCGTCGACCTGCCGCTGGACGCGGACCGCGACACGCTGAAGTACACGTATACCAATGGCGTCCTCGACGTGGTGATTGCCCGGAAGCGGTCCTTCAACTGAGGCCCGCCGAGATCCGGGCAGCCCGGCGTTGGGGGTCCGAAATTCCGGCTGCGGACAAACTCGAACGGAAGCTGAAAAGGCTCCGGCAGATCGAGGCCGGATACCGCGCGGAAATCCGACGGGCCCAGCAGGCGATGAAGGGCGCGACGGTGGACCGCTTGAAGGCGGAGCGGAAGTTCGAGCGGTTGCGCGCCAAGCTGGAGGTCAAAATCGAACGGGTCCAGCCGAAGATCAAGGCCCTCACGAATCTCGTCTCGGAACGGAAGGAGTAGGCCCCGCGAAGGCTTTGAGGGCTCGCCGCCATCCGGGATCATGGGCGGGCTCGAGGACCGGGCGACCCTCCTCGAAGGGACCGCGTCGGCCGTCCGGGCCTGCGTCCGATGCCGCCTCCACGTTGGTCGGACCTTCGCGGTCCCGGGCGAGGGACCTCCCGATGCCCCGATCGTCTTGATCGGGGAGGCCCCCGGGCGGCAGGAGGACCGGACCGGGCGTCCGTTCGTCGGAGCGGCCGGCCAGGTCCTGGATCGGTCTCTCGCGGCCTCCGGACTCTCTAGGGCGGAGGTCTACATCACCAACGTCGTCAAGTGTCGGCCGCCCGCGAACCGGCCCCCCAAGGCGGACGAGATGCAGGCCTGCCGACCGTACCTGCTTGCCGAACTCGATGCCGTTCAACCGAGACTCCTCGTCACCCTCGGGGCCCACGCCCTCCGCGGGCTCGTCGGCACCCGCCCTCGGTTCGCCGACGCCCGCGGGACGTTGATCGACTTCGAGGGAATTCGGCTCCTTCCCACCTACCACCCCGCCGCGGTCCTGTACAACCGGCGACTCGAATCGGCCCTCGCCGGCGATCTCCGGAAGGTTGCCGCACTCGTCCGGGAGGACGAGGCCCGCATGCCGCGGGGCGGCCGGCTCAATGCAAGAAGTCGCGGACCTTCTCGAGGGGCCACGCGTTCAGGACGTCGGGCGCGGTGAGCCAGGCTCGGCGCGCCGTGCCGACGCCGAAGTGCATCCACGCGAGCTGGCCCTTGGCATGGCTGTCCGTGTCGACGGCGATCACGCACCCGGCGTTGTGGGCGGCCCGAGCCTGCGTCCCGTTGAGGTCCATCCGGTCCGGGTAGGCGTCGATCTCGATCGCGGTTCCCGTCGAGGCGCATGCGGCGTACACGTCGTCGAGGTCGACCTGGATCGGATCCCGCTGGCCGATCTTCCGCGTCGTCGGATGGGCGAGGATGTTCACGTACGGATTCCGGATCGCCGCGACGATGCGCGCGGTCATCTCCTTGATCGGCAACGTGAACCGGGAGTGGACCGCCCCGATGACGAAGTCGAACTCCTTCAGGACCTCGTCAGGGTAGTCCATCTCCCCGCCATCGAGGATGTCGCATTCGGTCCCGAAGAGGACGGAGAAACCCTTGCGCTCCCGGTTCATCACCCGGAAGACGTCGCGCCGGGCGAGGGCCTGCTCCGCGCTGAGGCCGAAGGCCACGGTCGAGGAGACGGAATGGTCCGAAATCCCGACGTAGGCATACCCAAGTTCCTGGGCCCGATCGACCATCGCCTCGACCGGGTCGACGCCGTCCGTCGCGTTCGTGTGGACGTGGAATTCGCCTCGGATGTTCTTGTCCTCGACGAGTCGCGGGAGCTCCCCTCCCGCCGCGAGCTCGATCTCCCCCTGGTCTTCCCGCATCTCGGGCGGGATCCAGTGGAGTCCTAGGGTTTGGTAGACGCTTTCCTCGGTCTCGCCCGCGATCTTCTTTTCGTCCCGGAAGATGCCGTACTCGTTCAAGGTCAGGCCGCGCTTCTGCGCCATCGTCCGCAGGTGGATGTTGTGATCCTTCGAACCCGTGTCGTACTGCAGGGCGGCGCCCCAGCTCCCCGGTTCCACGATCCGGAGGTCGACCTGGATCAGGCGCTCATCGGCCGCGAGGAGGACGACGGACTTCGACTCGCCCGACGCCAGGACCTCCCGGACGCCCGGCATGGTCGTGAAGGCTTCCGCGACCGCCCCGGGGTTCTTCGAGGTCGCCAGGATGTCGATGTCGTGGACGATCTCCTTCATGCGACGGAGGCTCCCGCCCGCCGCGAGCTGCCCGACCGGCGCCGATTTCCGGAGATGCGCGAGGACGACCTCCGCGATCGCGTGGGCCGGTGCGAGGAGGAAGAGCGACTCTCCCTCCTTGACGAGCTCGATGCTCCGCAGGATCTTCTCCTCCGTCTTCTCGCCAAATCCCTTCAGCTTGCTGAGGCGATGGGTCTGCGCGGCCTTGCGCAGCGTCTCGATGTCCGTGATCCCCAGCTCCTGCCACAGCTGCTTGACCTTCTTCGGGCCGATCCCGCGGACCCGCAGCATGTCGAGCACGCCGGGAGGGAAACGGGCCTTCAGCTCCTCGTGGTATCGGATCTTGCCGGTCGTCACGTACTCGGTGATCTTCTCCCCGAGCGCCTGCCCGATCCCGGGGATCGAGGCCACGCGGCCTTTTCGGACGAGGTCCTCGACGTCCTCCGTGAGGGCCTCCAACTGCCGCGCCGCGCGACGGTACGAGATGATGCGGAAGGCGTCCTCTCCGAGGATGTCGAGCATGTCCGCGATCTCGTTGAACCGGTCCGCGATCTCCTGATTCCTCAAGCGGGCTCGCGATGTCCCGGGTCCGTCTTTATAGTTTGTCGCGGTTCAGCGGCCCGTGATCTGGACCGGCACCTGCGGGTTCGGTCGCCGCCAAGCCGAGGTGTTCGGGAATCTCGCCGTGGTGGAGATCCAGGACACGTTTTACCGACCGGTCGACCTGGCGCGCGCCCGGCGTTGGCGGTCCCTTGCGCCCCCGGATTTCCGGTTCGCGGTCAAAGCCTCTCAGTTCATCACGCACGAGGCCTCGTCTCCCACGTACCGACGCGCCGGCCGCGAGATCCCCGCGGCAGACCGGGCGGCGTACGGCAACTTTCAGGACACCGCCGAGGTGCGGGAAGGGTGGGACGCAACCCGGGCGGTCGCGGAGGTCCTCCAAGCCCACGTCATCATCTTCCAAACGCCCTCGTCCTTTGGCCCATCGGAGGAGAATCGGAATCATCTTTTCCGTTTCTTCGAATCGATCCGGACGGAGGCCGTGAGGGGGCTCGAGCTCCGGGGTCCGTGGGCCACGCACGTGGTCGAGCGGATCTGCGAGGAGCTCGGCCTCGTCCACGTGGTCGATCCGCTCGACAAAGAGCCTGCGACGTACGGCCTCGCCTACTTTCGACTCCACGGAAGTCCTCCGGGCCCTTCGATGTACCGGTACACATACACCGACGCGGATCTCCTCCGTTTGAAGCAGCTCTGCGACGAACACGCGGACGCGCTGCGGTTCCGCCGGATTCTGGAGAAACCGCCGGGATCGGACGACGCCGCTCGGCCCTGACATCAGGACGGAAACGTATGTATAGCGGACGTTTCAGTGTCGAGCCGGTTCCACGATGCCACCGGCTGGCCGTATCCCGCGCGAGGTCGTCGAGTTCTTCAACGCCGCGGGAGGCCACTCCCTCATCGTCAAGGGTCCCGCCGGCACCGGGAAGACGACGTTCGCACTCCAGCTGACCGAGGAGCTCGGCGAAGTCAGCGCCTCCCACTACCTCAGCGCCCGGGTCTCCGACGAGTCCCTATTTCGACAGTTCATCTGGTTGAAGGAACGCCTCAAGCCCGCGGGATTGCAGACGGGTCTGAAGGGCCGATTGGGCTCAAAGGTCGCGCGCAACGCCCTCGACCAACTGGAGGGGAAGCTGATGGAAGGGAAGGAGGGCGATGACGAGGAGCCGGAGGCGATCGGCAGCGGCGAGGTGAAGGGGAACTTCCTGGAAGTCACGCTCGGGTTCGACCTCCCGGAACTCGAGGCCGCGTACGAGTTCGTGGACGGGCGGCTCCCGGAACGGTCGCTCGTCCTCATCGATTCCATCGATGCGCTGGGCGAGCACTACGGCATCCCGGCCGCGCGACTGATCACGGTCCTGCAGAAGGACATGGTCGAGGGCAGCAAGCAGAACGTCCTCTACGTCCTCGAGAGCAGCGGCGAGACGCGGCTGGACTACCTCGGCGACGGCGTCGTGAGCCTCGCCTCGTCGGAGTACCAAGGTCGACGGCTCCGGGTGCTGACGATCGAGAAGCTGCGGGGGCAGCAGGTCCAGCACCACCGCTACCTGTACACGCTCGACGGCGGGCGGCTGACCGCCTTCGACATCCGCGAGGACATCCGGCCCGCGAAACCGCAGCTGTGGAAGCCGGTGAAGGACCTCTCGAAGGACGCCGCGAGCATGGGCCTCGAGCCCCTCGACCGGATCGCCGGTGGGCTGAGCCGCGGCCGCGTCGTCGCTTTCGAGATCTCGAATGCGGTCCCCGCGGACTACGTCGACTGGCTGCGGACCGCGATGATCTGCAACTTCGTCAGCCAGGGCCGCGGGGTCGCCCACGTCCCGCCCCGCAAGGGGAGCGCGGAGTTCACCCGGGAACTCGTGAGCTCGCACATGCCTCCCGGACTGTTTGACGCGAACGTCCGCGTTTTCGAGGCGGCGACCTTGGGATTGGCCGATGACTCCCGCGTCGTCCTGCATATGGAAGGTACGAACGTGGATGCGGACCTGAAGTGGTCCAACGTCGAGTTCCAGCTGCCGAAAGCCGAGCGCCCCTTCCTTGCCCTCATGGCCTTCGACACGTTGGAGTCCGTCTACGGCGAAAAGGTCATCGAAAGCATGTCGGGCGTCTTCGCCTCGGTTCGCCGGGCCAAAGATGTGTTCGTGGGGTTCGTGACGCCGGAGAGCGCGTCGGCCGCGAAGCTCGAAAACCTCGCCTACGCCGTCTTCCGGATCGACAGCGTCAACGGATCCGTCGTCCTCTACGGACAGAAGCCTTACACGGAGTTGTTCAACCTCTCGTGGGACTTGTCCGGAGGGTTCCCGAGGGCGGTCCTGCGACCGATCGTGTGAGCCGCATTGCGTCGGTGAAATCCGCCTCCTCCCTCCCGATCCGCGAGTATCAAATCCGAGAACCGGAACGATAACCGGATTACTATCCACGACTGAATCGAGACCAATGCGAGAAAAGGACGTCTCGCGATTGCTCACGGACGAGTACGCGGAGCGCATTTTGGTCGCGACGCAGAACACATCTCGGTCCGTCCAAGAGATCAGCGACAAATATGACATCCCGATCGCAGCGTGTTATCGGAAGATCCACGAGCTCGAGGAAGCGGGGTTTCTCAATGTCGCCGAGATCGTGACGACGCCGAAGGGAAAGACGATGAAGCTGTACCGATCCCTCCTGAAATCCGCCCAATTGGTGTACGAGGCTGGGATCTTCAAGGTCAAGTTCGAGTTCGATGTCGACAAGGAAATCAACGGAAAATGGATCGAGCTCAATTCGGCCATCGAGCATTGACGTCGCGCGTGCGCGCGCGGTTTCCGCGCGCGTGATAATCAATGCCCCAAACGGCTATTTTGTCTGATAATCATGCGCGATAGCTTAAATATCCTGCACCTTCATCGACGGGGCAGACGGTGCCGGGGTGTTCCACGTGGAGGATGACCTGAACGCAGGCGGCGACGGATTTACGGATTCATCGAGACTGCTTTCGCCTTTGGAAGCGTCCCAACTTCTCACGGACGAGTACAGCGCGAAGATTCTCCTGGCCACGTACAAGCGGAAGATCAGCGCCCAGGAAATCAGCCAGCGATATGGCATCCCGATTGCGGCCTGTTACCGCAAAATTCGGATCCTGGAAGAGGTCGGCCTCATCCAGTGCGTCGAGCGGATCCTGACCCAGAAGGGAAAGAGGAAGAATCTCTACACCTCTTGCCTGCGAAACGCGTACATATTTTTCGAGAACGGGAAGCTGCGTGCCCGGTTCCAATTGGCCACGGGCCAAGTGAAGGACTTCGGCGGAGATTGGAACGGGCTCGACCTGATGAAGCAGTGAGCCTCCCGCCGAACCCGACCGTCCGTTGCGGGTGTACATCGAGGTTCCACCGGGACCATGTTATCATCTATCGCATCCGAGAACCACGTGGTCGCGTTTCATAGGTTCCGGCGCAATCGCGGAAATCGGGACCGTGCGAATCCAGTACCACAAGATTCTATCGGACGGGCGCAGCGTTCGGTACGACCGCGACCCGCAAGGCGATCTCATTCACCTGAGCGTCATCATCACGGAAGACGAGGGACGTCGCGCGCGAGCCAAGCGGTCCGCCTGAACCGGAACTCGCCCGCGTTCCATCGCACGAAGCCAACCTGAAATTGATTTTCGGGCCTGCCGCCGAAGTCAAGAGACGCTCGCCGTCTTAGGGCCTCCATGACCGGGCGAGGGAGGGCGCGCCCGCCTCGGCGATGGCCAAGGTCCTCTAGCGACGTTCGACGAGGGCGCCCTTCACCACGTCGACTTTCAGCAGGGTCTTGATCTTCAACCCGATCTCCTTCTCCATGCGCGCCTTCTCGTGCGTCTTCTCGAAGACGATGAGGACGTCGACCACCTCCGCGCCGATGGTCCGAATGGCTTGGACGATCGACAACAGGGTTCCGCCCGTGGAGATCACGTCATCGACGAAGACGAGCCGGTCGCCCCTGCGGACGTTGTTGATGAACATGTCCGTCTTGGCGTACCCCGTGGTTTGTTTGAGCGACACTTCGCCCGGGAGCCCGTACTTCCGTTTTCGGATGAAGACGTACGGCTTGCGCACGCGGAGCGAGAGGGCCGCCGCGAGCGGGAACCCCATCGACTCCGCGGTCACGATCTTGTCGACGCGGTGCCAGGTCCCGAGGCGGGCGAGTTCCGCGACGACCTCCTCCAGGACCTCGGGCCGGCCGAGGGGGATGCCGTCCGTGATCGGATGGACGAAGTAGTCATAGTCCCCGAAGCGCACGACCACGGTGTCCTGGAGGCTCGCCCTCAGTTGCTCGAGGGCCATCAAGCCCCCCGGACGAGGTCTCGCGCCGCATTGCCCGCCCGCTGGAGGATGTCCGCCTCGCCTTTCACATGCCCGTCCCGCATCAGGACGACGCCGTCGCAGATCGTGGTGTCGACCACGCCACCGTGGGCGGAATAGACCCAATTGCTCACGTCGTTGTGGCGAGGGGTCAGTTCCGGGCGCCGGGGATCGACCAAGATGAGGTCCGCGAGGTTGCCCACGCGGATTGTCCCGGCCTCGATCCCGAGGGCCCGCGCGCCTCCCCGCGTCGCGAGTTCGAACGCCTCCATCGCAGGAAGCGTCTTCGGGTCCCCGTGCGCGAACTTCTGCAGGAGCGCGGCCACCTTCATCGTTTCGAACATGTCGAGGCTGTTGTTGCTCGCGGCTCCGTCGGTCCCGAGCCCCATCACGACGCCGGCTTCCCTCAACGCCCGATAGGGCATCGCCGCGCCGGTGGACAATTTCATGTTGGAGACGGGACAGTGGGCGACCTTGGCGCCGGCGCGGGCGAGCATCTCAATCTCGGAGGGATCGAGCCAACATCCGTGGGCCACGATCACGTCCTCCCCGAGGAACCCGATGCTCTGGAGGTATTTCGCGGGCCTCAGCCCCGTCTTCGTGAGGCACTCGTCGACCTCGTGCTTCGTCTCCGAGAGATGGATGTGGATCAGGGATTCCTTCTTGTCCGCGAGCTCCCGGATCCGGAGGAGCGAGTCCTTCGAGACCGTGTAGATCGCGTGGGGCCCGAAGGCCGGCCGGATGCGATGCGTCTTCAGGTCCTCGATCTTGCGGTTCGCCTCCTCCGCCGCGCGGAATTGCTTCGCGGCTCGGTCCGGATCGTCGAGGTCCACGATGCCCTCCGCGAGGAAGGCCCGGAGCCCCATGTCCTTGACCGCCTTCGCGGCTCCGTCCATGTGGAAGTACATGTCGTTGAAGGTCGTGGTCCCGGATTTGATCATCTCGAGGCATGCGAGTTTCGTCCCCCAGTAGACGTCCTCCGCCGAGAGCTTCGCCTCCGCCGGCCAGATCCGCGTCCCCAGCCAGGTCGACAGGTCAAGGTCGTCCGCGTAGCCGCGGAACAGCGTCATCGCGGCATGCGTGTGCAAGTTCACGAACCCAGGGAGCGCGATCTTTCCCCGGCCGTCGAGGACCGTGTCCGCCGCGCGGCGCTTCCCGATCTCCGCGATCCGGTCCCCCTCGATGTAGAGGTGGGTGGCCCGGCCGCCGACGTCCACGTCCTTGATCAGGATGCTCATCGAAGGAGCCCCAGTGCCTTGGCGACGACGGTCCGGGTCAGCGCGGCGTTCTCGTGCTGGGTGTTGCGGATCGCTTCGAACGTCAGGGGCTCGTCGACGATCCCGTGGGCGAAATTGTCGACGGTGCAGAGCGAGGCGTAGGGAATCCCGAGTTCGCACGCCAGGGTCGCCTCGGAGGCCATCGTCATTCCAACGACGTCCCCGACTTTCTGGAAGAACGCGATTTCCGCGCGCGTCTCGAGGCGCGGCCCGGTCGTTTGCACGTACGATCCTCCGTCCTTGACGGACGCGCCGGATTCCTTCGCGGCCGCGACGAGGGCCCGCCGCAAGGCTGCGTCGAGGGAGGGAGTCGAATGGACGACCCGGTCGTCGAAAAAGGTCGGGATGTTCCAGAAGGCGACGAAGTCGTCCGGGACGACGAACGTCCCGGGATGGATCGTCTTCTTGAGGGATCCGGTCGACGACGTCCCGATGATGTGGCTCGCCCCGACTTCCTTCAGCGCCCAGAGGTTCGCACGATGGTTCAGTTTGTGCGGCGGGATCCGGTGGTCCTTGCCATGCCGCGGCAGGAAGGCGACCGGCACTCCAGCGTGGCGGCCCACCCGCGGAGGATCGCTCGGGGCCCCATGCGGGGTCACGAGGAACTTCGCCTGCTCCTCTTCCAGCTCGAAGGCATCGCCGAGGGCGGAGCCTCCGATGATCCCGATCAGCGTCGGAGCCATCGCATCGGACGAGAACCCGTCCTTCAATAAAGATTCCATCCCCGTCAGCCAACGAGGGCCGAGCCAGGGTCGCGGGCGTGGACCGGGAGGGGCGGTCGTGGCTCGAAAGGTTCTTTTCCCATCTGGTCCCTGACTCGTGAGGGGGACTAGCTTGCGGCGCGCCGCGCGGATGATCGGGACATCGACGATCGCCTGCGCCCTGCTGGCCAGCCTTTGTTCCGTCGGCGCCCTCGCGGCCTTGACGGTCACGTGGACCACCGCGGCGGACTTCGAGGGCGGAACCCTCTACGGGCTGGACGCCTCGTCCTCCCCCGGGCAACTGAGGCTCGCCAGCGTCGCGCCGTCGCCCTGGGTGAAGCATGCCCTCAATCCGATCCTCGGTCCGGGATCTGGGTGGGAGGCCGATTGGGTCGACTCGCCCAGCGTCCTCTACGAGGGCGGCGTCTACAAGATGTGGTACCAAGGATGTGTCGGCGTGCGATGTGACATCGGTTACGCGACGAGCCCGGATGGCCTCAATTGGACCCGCTCCCCCTCGAATCCGGTCCTCCTCGCCAATGCGAGTGGCTGGGACCAGACCCTCGGGAATCCCACGGTGGTCCATGACGGGACCGGATACCACATGTGGTACGCCGGGAACGGGCCGCTCGCGATCCAGATCGGATACGCGACGTCGCCGGACGGCCTCGTATGGACCAAGGTCGGCAACGGGCCGAATTTCATGGGCCACCAGAGTTGGGACAGCGGGGCGACGAGCACGCCTTTCGTCCTGAAGGTCGGGACGACGTTCGTCCTCTACTTCTCCGGCCACCCGGGAAACTTTGCCTACTCCATCGGCCGCGCGACGTCTTCGGACGGCGTGACCTGGACGGAGGATCTGGCGAATCCCTTGATGTACGCCCAGGGAGGATGGGAGGAGAGCCGCATCCATCCGACGTGGGTCGCCTCGGCCGGTTCTGGGTTCGAGATGTACTACACCGGCGGATACAACGAACCGCAGGTCGGGCGCGCGACCTCGGTCGATGGGTGGAATTGGACGAGGGATGCCGCGAACCCCGTCCTGGCGCTGGGCGCACCCGGGACCTGGGATCAAACCGGCGTCGCGGTCGCCAAGGTCGTGACCGTCGGCTCGGCGACCCGCCTTTATTATGGAGGAGAGAGCTCGCCCGAGAATTGGCGCATCGGCGTCGCCGACTATTCGCCGGGAACGAGTTCCCCCCGCTACCGCGCGACGGGGTACTTCCTCTCCCAAGTCGTCGACTCCGGATTCCGCAATACGACGTGGGATTCGATCGACTGGTCGGGCTCCTTCTCGGGCGTGACCGGCATCGCGGTGAGCGTCCGAGCCGGCAATACACCGGTCCCCGACCCCTCTTGGTCAAACGGTCCAGTCCTCTCTGCGCCGGGCTCGAGCCTTGTACAACTTTCCGGCCGGTTCGCCCAGGTTGGCGCCGCCCTCGTGACTCAGAACGATTCCGTGACGCCCGTCTTGGACCAGATCACAGTGACCTACTCGACGCCAGCAACCGGTTCCCAGTCGATCTTAGGGTTTGGGATTCTCGGCTGGATTCTCCTCGCGATCGTGGTTCCCCTCGCGGTCGGGCTGATCCTCGTCCTGCTCCTTGTGGCCCGGCGCGGGCCAGCCTGGGCTCCGCCGCCTCCGCAGGGTTTCCTCCCGTGCCTCGCGTGCGGAGCCGCGAATCCGACGTACAACCGTTTCTGCACGGACTGCGGCCGGCCGATCGGCGGTCCGCCCCGCTGATCGTCGTCGCGCTCCCGGCCTTGGTCTCAGGGCCGATAGTCGATAGGATACGTATAAAAACGCACCTCCGGATAGGAAGCCGGTTCTATGCGGCTACCTTGGCCGCTCCTGCTCGCTTTCGAGGAGGACGAGCTTCTCAAGGATCTGCTCTTCGGAAAGAAGCAGGACCTGGAGGAGGGACGGGCCTACCTGGTGAAGGAGAAGAAGCCGGAGCGAGCCCTCGCGGTGTTCCAGCAGGCGATCGACGCCGGATGGCGACCGCTCTACATCACGCGGCAGCATCCGAACCACGTGATCCGCCGGCGGGGGAACAAGGACATCCGCGTCGTGTGGCTCTCGACGACATTGGGGCGGGACTACGTCGATCCGCACAATTTGAACAGCCTCAGCAACCTGATCGGGACTTTCCTGAACGAGGGCGCTCGGGCCGCGATCCTGCTCGACGGGATTGAATACCTCATGATCAACAACGACTTCGCTCGCATCTTACACTTCCTCGAATACGTCAACGAGCAGATTGCGCTGCGGCAAGCGGCCCTGATCTTGAGCGTCGACGAGCGGGCGTTCGAGGCGAAGGAATTGGCCTACATCGAGCGGAACACGGTGCCCATCGAGTAAGGGAGCCTTTTTAGTCGAACGGACCATCGCCGCGTTCCCGATGTTCGAGCTTGAGGCGCACGGTGGCCTCGGACGGAAGGGGACGTGGACCCGGTCGGGTCGAGCCCTCGCGACGCCCCTCGTACTGTTCGTGCAAACACCCGCGCATCCCGCGCCGCCTTACGCGGAGGCCCTCCTTGTCTCGAATCGGATCGAAGATCCGCGCCTGCAGATCCGCGTCAGTGGGAGCTTCTTCGAGCCCCGGGAGGCCGGACATCCGGACGACCTCCCGCCATCGAAGGGCACGCCCCTGTCGATGGCCGACCTGGAATTCCCCGAGGAGCCACCGGTCGGAGACGTCGCGATCGTCACAGCGGAGAACGACCTGTCTCGCGCCGCGAATGCGGAGATCATGTTCCTCGCCAACGGCCCCCAATTCGAACGGTCGCCGCGAGAGTTCGTCGCCGCCGTCCGGCGAGTGAGGGAATCCCTCGGCCCGGCCCGCGTCCTTGCGGTCACCGGCCTCGCGACGCCTTCGAACGTCCCCATCCTGGTCTACGCGGGGATCGACCTGATCGACTCGAGCCGCATGGTCCTCGACAGCGCCCGTGGCCTGTTTCACACATCCGATGGCTCCGTCTTCGTGGAGGAAGCGGCGCGAGCCGCGTGCGGTTGCCCCTCGTGCGTCGCAGACGGCGACTTGCAGGGCCACAACGACTACGCGCTCCACCGGGCCCTCTTGCTCGTCCGCAACCACCTCGCCCACGGGCGATTGCGGGAACTCGTCGAGCGGCGGCTCGCCAATGCTCCTTGGAACACCGCGGTCGTGAGGCATCTCGACCTTCGCAGCTACGATCTCGTCGAGCCTTACACCCCGGTCGCGGGGCAGGAGATGCTCGCGTACGCGAGCGAGTCGCTTCATCGACCCGAGGTCGTCCGATTCCGCCGTCGGATCCGGGAGCGCTATGCGAAGCCTCCCTCGGCGCGGGTCCTCCTCCTGCTGCCCTGTTCCGCGCGGAAGCCATACTCCGCAAGCCGGAGCCACCGCCGATTCCGCGAGGCGATCCAGGCCTGCCGGAATCCGTCCGTGGTGCACGAGGTCATCGTCACGTCGCCGCTCGGACTCATCCCGCGGGAACTGGAACGCTTCTATCCGGCCGGAGCGTACGACATCCCCGTGACCGGCGACTGGAGCCGCGATGAAGCGGCCATCGTCGCGGAGGATCTCGCGGCCTTCGTCGAATCGAATCGGTACGACGCGGTCGTCGCTCACCTGGGCGCCGAGGGTCCGATTGTCCACGAAGTCCTCCCCGAGGCCTTCTTGAGTTCGAAGGACCGGCCCACCTCCGACGATTCGCTCGTCGCACTGACCCGGACCCTCGACCAGGTCGTCGGGTCGTTTGGCACCGTCGCACGTGGTGCCCGCTTCGCCGAGGACTTGACGAACATCGCCCGCTTTCAATTCGGAAAAGCGGGGACGGTCCTCGTCGCCGGCGCGACCTTCCGAGGTCGCTTCCCCCAGGTGCGGGTGCTCCGGCAGGGGACGCAGGTCGCGATGCACACAGGACGCGGCCTGCTGTCCCTCACCTTGGCGGGCGGCGAGATCCTGTCGAAGGCCGACGTCTACTGGGTCGACATCGAGGACTTCCATCCGGTCGGCAACATTTTCGCCGTCGGAGTGCGCGATGCGTCCCCGGAAATCCGTCCGGGCGATGAGGTCGCGGTGCGGCACGGCGGCGAGGTGCGCGCCGTCGGGACCGCTCGCCTCAGTGCGCGCGAGATGAAGGATTTTGACCGCGGCGAAGCGGTCCATGTCCGCCATGTCCGCGAGGCATCTCCATAGGATTATCCCGAGGGCTCCATTTTCCGGCGCGATGGCGGCCCTTCCGGACTTGGCGGCGGCCGGCCTATACGGGGTCGTCGTGTTCCTGCTGACCCTTGGCCTCCTCGTCGTCTTCGTCGAAACGGTGCCGCCGCGGCGCCTGCTCGCCCTCCTGCTCGGGTCGGCGCTCGCCGCCGTTGTCCTCGCCGGCCTCGGGGAGGTGGGCGTTGCCCTCCTGGTCTTCGGGATCGGGGCGGCCCTGGTCGCGAATCATACCTTCGAGTGGCTCACGACCCGCCCGTGAGGGTTGGGGGATAGCAGATCAATACTTTCGCGCACCTCTCCTGCGCGAGCCGCTTTATATACCCCTTTCCTTGGGAACGGTCGTGATGAGTGAGGTCATGTCCGTCGGAGCCGAGGGTGCCGCGGGAGCGGACCACAGCTGGCAGGACGTCTACGCATCGTACGGATGTTCGTTAGACTTCGATGCCTCCGACGACGACGGCTGACGATCAACCGATCCATCCCAGATCGGCGGAGGGGCGTCGTCTCCACAACTCCGCCGGTCCACCTTATTTTTCGATCTCGAATAGGGTGACCGATCGACCCCGAGGCGTCGATGGGAACCGTTCTCCGCGGATCCCGGAAAAGATTAAGTTGACTCGCCCTGCTTGCCGCGGCCGCGCAGGGATAGTCTAGCTGGTTAGGACTAGAGTCACTGCCCAAACGCCTTCTCGGGAGACGCTTGGAAAGTGCGGCGGGCGGGAGTCGAACCCACGTCGGGGGCTTGGAAGGCCCACGTCCTACCGCTAGACTACCGCCGCGCGGCAGCCCTGAAGACTAAGGCGGGCATCAAACCTATGGCCTGAGGAGGGCTCGCGCAAGCCCGAAAGGCTCAACTAGCCGCTCGTCCCCCGCCGTCACGAGGACGCCCCGATCTCGACGGCGAGCCTACCCAGAATGGCCCTGAGTCCCAGTGTCTAACCGGCCACCCTCCGAAAAGTCCAGAAGGCCACTGCCTCTGTAGTTCGTTTCAGTTCACGCCTGAGCTCTCTCGAGTTCAACAAGCGTCCCCTGAAACCTTTTTATGCGCAGGTTGCCACGAAGCTCAGGGTTTGTTATTACTATCCAAGTGAAGAGCGTGCTCCCGAGCGAGAGACACGCTCGTACTAACGCAGTGACACTTATACGAGTCTCCGCGGGCGGAAGAACGCGCGAACCGGGTTGCCTAACCCTCACAGTTACAAGCTGATCGTGGCGCTCTAGGTCTAGCGCCAGGTCGGAGGGATGGAGCTGGACAATCTCCCTCGCGGTGTCGTCCTGAACGACCCGTTTGCAGGTTGCAACAAGGTCCCAAACAACGTCGAAAAGGTGGATGGGAATCCAGCCATCCTCAGTTACTCTTCGGTCGTCTCTCGGTCCCACAGGTGTTCGTCCGTTGAAGACAAACTGTATTTGGCCTCTTATGAGAATCTCCGCTTGCGGATCCGAGGGAACGCGCAGAACCTTGCTCTCTGCGGTGGGCTCGGGCCTGGCAATCATACCAAAAGTCCCGTCGCTACCATTTTTTCCTGGAGCTGTTTCTTTCGCGGTCATCTCACAATCCCTCTACGCCCAGGAATTTGATGGGATTGATAATGCCCTAGTTCCACGCGTCAACTATCTGGCCTCAATCAATAAAGACTCGCATATTGTAATCACGAGTCGTACCCCACTCGCTGTAGTCGCAAATGTCCAAAGGCTCCTAACCTACCGTCCCCCGCTCTTGGAAGTGATCCCAGCTTGGGGTCCGCATTTCGTGCCACCTAACCCTAGGAGGTCCACTTCGGCCCATGATAGTGGAATGCCAACCTTGTTGCCGTCGAGGGCGGCCGCGCAGGGATAGTCTAGCTGGTTAGGACTACAGCCTTCCAAGCTGTTGACCCGGGTTCAAATCCCGGTCCCTGCACTGCGACCTCACGGTCGGAGGAATCCGTCCTTCCTCGGTCCGTCCCTTAGGATCGTTTCGAGTTCATCGATCGCGGCGACCAGGTCGCGAACATCCTCGCCCGCGTTTTCAAGATCCTTGGCGATGGCGCGGACGTTCGGGATTGTCTTCTCGGTCAGCCATTCGCGGGTTTCCTTCCTCAGTTTGGTCGGTGCGGCCCTGGTGGGCCTTCGGCGCGTCATTGATCCCATCCCGTCTGACGAATGTCAGCTGTGTATCGCGTCGAGATTATTTAGCCGCTCCGGCGCCGACCGCCCGATCGGCGGGAAACGATGGATTGTCCAGATGGCGATGCGCCTTGGCGATACCTATAAGTCATCCATTCGCATGTCGGCCACTTGTCCGACGCGCCCTCCATGGGGCGACGTCTCGCGGGATGGGATGATAGGGATGGCCCTCTACCAAGGCCTCTTCGATCGTGATGGACGCGTCCTCGAAAAAGTGAACCGACTCGTCGACTCAGGCGTCGCCGCATTGGACGCGGGATTCGAAACCCGCGCGGCGATCGCGTTCGTCAAAGCCCTCGGCCTCCTCGAAGTGCGGGAGCCGGCCTCTCGGTTCGAGGACTTTGCGAAAGCCTTCTCTGCCGTCGGCGATGGTCTCTTGCGGGTGGGCCGGCTCGAGTCGGCCCAGGCCGCCGCGAACCAGGCGCTCGCCCTGGACCGGGGCAGCGCGAGCGCCCTCGGGCTCCAAGCCGAGATCTTCGTGGCCGGAGGCCGCGCGGCCGACGCCCTCGGCTATTACGACCTCGCGCTGCAGATCGACCCGAAGGCGAAGGATCTGTGGGAACGGAAAGGGGACGCCCATGTCGCGCTCCAGCAACGCCCGGAGGCCGTCCGCGCATACATGCAGGCCGTCACGATCGACCCCGATGACGTGGACGGCTACGCGCGGGTCCTCGCGCTGAGCCCGGAGGATGCGGAACTCTGGGTCCGGAAGGGCGACGCCCACCGGCGCCGCAACGAACCCGACGAGGCGCAATCGGCCTTCGACCGCGCCCTCCGGATTGAATCGGATCGGAAGGATGCGTTGGAAGGCAAGGCCCGGACGTACCTCGCCGTCGACGAACCGCAGCGGGCCCTGCGGTGCCTCGATCGAGTCATCCAAATCGATCCGTACGACTCGGACGCATGGCGGCTCCGCGGGGACGTCCTCGCCGCGGCGAAACAAAACGACGAGGCGTTACGTTCCTACGACGAGGCGATTCGCCAGCGCGATGAGGATGCGAACGCCTGGTACGGTCGAGCGGAGGTGTTGCGCCGGATCGGCCGGAACGTCGACGCGGTCTATGCCTACGACCGCGCGGTCCAGTTGTCCCCGAAGTCCCTCAAGCCGCACACCGGCCGGCTTGAGGCGTTGCGGAACCTGGCCCGCTGGGACGAGGTCGTCCAGGAAGCGGGGAAGGTCGTCGCCCTCGAGCCAAACCACGCGGGCGCGCTGTATGCCAAGGCCCATGCCTTCCTCCAGTCGAACCGCAAGGACGAGGCCGTCGGAGCCCTCGATGCCTACCTGGCAGTCGAGCCGCGGTCCGTCGAGGGACTGGAGACGAAACGCGAACTCCTCCTGGGAGCGGAGCGTTGGCCTGAACTCGTCGCCGCGTGCGACACGATCCTCGCGATTCAGCCGCATCACACGCGGGCCCTCAAGGACCGAGGGCGCGCCCTCCTGGCCCTCGGCCAGGCGGAGGAGGCCTACGCGACCTTCGACCGGCTCCATGTGGTAGCGCCGGACGATCTCGACGCCCTCCGCGGCCAGCGGGATGCCCTCGCTTTCTCGAAGAGCCCGAAGGTCCTCCTGCACGCGTGCGAGGTGATCCTCCAGAAGGATCCGAGCGACCGGACGAGCTGGACGGCGAAAGGGTCCGCGCACGAGGCCATCGGACAGCCGGCGGAGGCGCTCGTCGCCTACGACACGGTCCTGCGACTCGATCCGCACAATGCAGACGCCTCCGGTCGGAAGGCTTCCCTGCTCCTGGGCCTCGGTCGGAACGAGGAGGCGGTGAAGGCGTTCGACGTGGCGATCGAAGCGAATCCCGCTTCCGCGTCCCTGTGGTACGACAAGGCGAAGGCCCAGTATCGGACGGCGGCCTTCGCCGACGCCGCGGACTCCCTCCAGAGGACCACGCGCTACGCCCCCGACGACCCGAAAGGATGGTACCTCCTCGGCCTCTCGCTCGAGGCCCTCGGTCGGCACGAGCAAGCAGTCACCGCGTTCGATCGGACGCTCGCCCTCGAACCGCGGAAGGCGAAGGTGTACGCCGGAAAAGGCTCCGCGCTCCTGTCGCTGAAACGATACGAGGAGGCCGCCGGTGCGTTCGGTCAGGCCGCGGTCCTCGATCCGACGAACGCCGCGGCGATCCTCAATCAGGGCGCCTGCTTGATGGAGCTCCACCGTTTCGAAGAGGCGATCCCGGTCTTCCAGACCGTCCTCCTGTCCGATCCGAAGGAGCCGACCGCCCTGCGGAGTCTGAGCGCCGCGTTCGAAGCCCTCGGCCGGACGAAGGAGGCCCTCGACGTATGCGTCCGTCTCACGACCGCGCAACCGAAGGAACAGGAGGCCTGGGCCCGTCGGGCGCGCCTCGCGCATGCCGTCGGGGAAGGGCGCGAAGCCCTCGCGGCAATCACGAAGGCGGCATCCCTGGCACCCGATCGCGCGGATTTCGTGCGGTTCCGCCGCGACCTCCTCATGGCCCAGGGATCTCACAAGGCCGCCGTCGAAGCGGGCGAGCGACTCCTCGAACTGGACGGGAAGGATACGGACGCGTTGCGGCAGACGGCCCTCGCGTTGGAGCGGCTCGGCCGGTCCGACCACGCGGTCGAGACCCTCGATCGGGCCGCCCGGATTGATCCGATGGACCGCTCGACCTGGAACGCCCGGGGCGACCTCCTGTCTCGACTCGGCCGGCTGAAGGAAGCGCTGGAAGCCTTCGATCACACGCTCAGCTTGAACCCGGGCGACCGCCCCGCCCTCGCGGCGAAGGGCCAGATCCTGCTGGACCTCGGCAAGGTCCCGGAGGCCCAACGCGTCTTCGAGGACGGGCTCATCCTCGATCCCAACAACCTCGAGTTCCTCGGAGGAAAGGCCGCGTGCATGGCCCACCAAGGACACTACGACGACGCGCTGTCGCTCCTCACGGTCGTCCTCCAGAAAGACCCGAACCACTACGCGGCCCACCGGACGAAGGGCCTGTGCCTCCTGCGGACGGATCATGCCGCGGACGCGATCTCTTCTCTGGAATTCTCCCTGAAGGCCAATCCGAGGGACGCCGCGGTCCTCACGTGGACCGGGGAAGCCTACGCCGCCCTCGGGAAGTCGGACGAGGCCCTGCGCGCGTTCGACGCGGCGGTCGAGACCTCGCCATCCTTTGGCGACGCGTGGCGAGCGAAAGGCCTGCTCCACATGAAGCTGGAACAGTTCCGCGCCGCCGCCGACGCCCTCGCGCAGGCGACGGAGGCCCTCCCGGACGACAAAGGGTTGTGGTACATCCGGGCAACCGCGGAGGACCGCGCGGGACGTTTCGACTTCGCGGTCACGTCCTACGACGGCGCATTGCGGCTCGACGCCCGCGACAAGGCCTCGTGGACCGGCAAGGCCCTCTCCCTGATGCGGCTCAAGCGGTTCGACGACGCCCTCAAGAGTTTCGACGCGGCCCTCGCCCTGGATCCGGCGTTCGAACCGGCCCAGGCCGGTCGCGCCACGGCCGAAGAACGCCTGCACATCGCCAAGATCGAAGCGTTCGCGGAGGCCGTCGTCCGTTTCGAAAAGCACCTGTCCCGGCCGGCGACCCGGGACGAGATCTTCCGTTACTGCTCGGTCCCGCTCGAAACGCTGGACGAGGTCGTCAAGTACGTCAACGAGCCCGCGCCGTTGGCGCCCGACCGAATCGAGGCCGAGGACCTCCGCAAGTTCGAAGCAGTAGGGGCCGCCGTCCTGCAGCATGTGGAAAACGCCCGCACGTTGGACGCGTTGCGGCTCGCGGACGTGAGCACGGTCCTGCCGCATGTCGACCTGGAGGAGGCGCGGACGATCTGGGGCTACATCGACTGGGTCCGGGACGCTCCCCTCGAGCCAACGCCGGAATGGCACAACGACGACCTGATCCGGCAGGCCCTCGACTTGCCGAAGGAAGAATGGAACCTCGTCGACTTGGCGAAGGAACTGCACCTGGGGCCCTTTGAGGCGAAGAAGCTCGAGGTGTCCCTCAAGATCTTCGAGGGCGGCGGCTACAAGATCACTACGAAGCCTCGGCTTGAGACCAAGGCGAAGAAGCCGAAGGCCGAGGCCCGCACCGTCCGGAAGGACGAAGGGGCGGAGGACGACGAAGCGGAGGCCGATCGGCCCGACGACGTCGAATCGCGAAAACCGGCGGCCCCGAAGGCCCCGACCAAATGCGAGGCCCACCACGCGCTCGGGATCGAACGACATGCCTGCGGCGCGTGGCTGTGCAAGGCCTGCTTGGAGGCCGGCAGCGTCTGCGGTTCGTGCAACGCGCCTCTCCCGCGTCCTGCGGATCGCGAAGCTCGGAGAAAGGACCGCGAGGCGGATTTCGGCCGACTCTAGGCGCGACTCACTCGAAGGTCCAACGGTCCCGTTCGCGGAGCAGTTCGCGGAGGAAGCGGGTGGCCTTCGGCCGGTCCAGCCGCATGAGGAACGCGCCAAGGTGTTTGCACATGAGTCGGCCGACCGCTCGATTCGTTCGGAAGTCGACGCAGTCATGTTCGAGGCGTTTCTGCTGCCGATCGATGAGGACCGAATAGTCCTTCACCCGGCCGGAGAGGAGCGTCTCCGTCTCCTTGTCGACGGAAACGAGGGACGGGTCGATTGCTTTTGCAGAGGCGAGCCGGTTCCTTCCTAGGAAGACGAGGAGGAGCTCCTCGAAGGTCATCTTGTCGATGTCCTTGTTCAACGGTACGTCCGCCTGGA
>Ga0209472_1000225_pt1 | contig 34747 bp, 32 predicted proteins | sample GraSoiAngelo_130_FD_185887 | JGI IMG/M metagenome (GOLD analysis project Ga0209472, IMG submission 185887) | Grasslands soil microbial communities from the Angelo Coastal Reserve, California, USA - 14_0929_02_20cm (SPAdes) (version 2) | ecosystem: Environmental > Terrestrial > Soil > Grasslands ... | reverse complement strand
GAGTTAATACGCAATAGAGTGCGCATCGAGTCTGACGCAATTACGCGACTAGCGGTTCTAAGTGAGTTGAAGATTTCGCCGGCGGCGCTGGGGCAAGTTGGCGGGTCAGTACGCTCGACGGCGCAGTTTGACGTGCGCATCGCGTACTCCGACACGGTGGACGCAACGGCGGAGAAGGCGCGGCTGAAGAAAGAGATCGAGGGTCTGGAGAAGGCTATCGCGTCAAAGGAACGACAGCTCGGGGATGAGACATTTCGCAGCCGTGCACCGGAGAAAATCATTAAGGGGCTGGAAGCTACGCTTGCCGGGCAGCGCATTGAGCTGCAAAAACTGAAGGATCGCCTGTCTCAGCTTGAAAAAGGTTCATAGTTCTTCGGGGTCTTATGGATTGGAACTCTCGTTACATTGCAGAGCTGCTGCGGCGCGCGCTAGAAGAGGATATCGGTACGGGTGACGCGACGACTGCGGCAGTGGTACCGCCGCGAACAACGGCTCGGGCTAAAATTCTGGCCAGGCAGACGCTCGTTTGTGCGGGTTTGTCGATTGCCGAAAAGGTGTTCCGGGCTCTGGATCCTGAAGTCCGAGTCACCTTTCCGCACAACGACGGGTCGTTCGTAGATCCCGGCGCGGAGATTGTACAGGTCAAGGGAAATGCCCGCGCGATCCTTACGGGCGAGCGAACGGCGCTGAATTTTCTGGCGCATCTTTGCGGAGTTGCCACGCTGACGCGGCGCTTTGTGGAGCAACTAGCGGGCACGAGAACGCGCATCCGGGATACGAGGAAAACCACGCCGGGATTGCGCGCGCTTGAAAAGTACGCGGTGAAGACGGGCGGTGGTAGCAACCACCGCTTCGGTCTCTATGACGCCATCCTATTGAAAGAGAACCACGTCGCGCTGGCGGGAGGAATGAAGGAAGCGGTAGACAAAGCGCATACCTATGTGTCGCCAAAGTCGCAGCCCCCCCGGGCCGCGAGCGCTTATGATGCGGCGGGGCTGGACCCGGAAGTCGTTGGCCCAGGCCCCTTGCCGGTGCAAGTCGAAGTTCGCGACCGGAAAGAATTGCAGGAAGCACTGGGGGCCGGTGCCGAGGCAGTGCTACTGGACAATATGACACTGGAACGCGCCGCGGAATGCGTGAAGATCGCGCGGGGGATTCGCGCGGAATGCGTGATCGAAATCTCCGGGGGGATCACGCTCGACAATGCACGGGCTTACGCGGAGACAGGCGCCGATTTTCTTTCTTCGGGGATGCTGACGCACTCGGCGCCTGCCGCGAACCTCAGCCTGCTTGTGGACAGCATCGAGGGAACGTAAGCTTAGGCGGCGCGAAGGGGCGCGGCAAAATCCCGATGACTCAAGAATCCATGCCGGGCACGACCGACCGGCGGCTGGCGGGGTTGCTTACGTTGCTGTTGGAGAACGGCACCATCGTAATCAGCGGCGCGCGAATCGCGAAGGAGATTGGCGTCTCGCGGTCAACAGTCTGGCGATGGGTGGAACGCCTGCGCGGACTGGGCGTCAAAGCAAAAGGCCAGCCTGCAACCGGATACTTCCTGGAGCAGGTGCCCGACATTCTGACCCCGGACATGCTAAAGCAACGGCTGAAAGGCGGCCTTTTCGGGAAACGCATCTTTCATTTTTTCAAGACGGATTCGACGAATCGCGTGGCGCTGGAATTGGGCCATGCCACGGAGCCGGAAGGCGCGGTCGTGCTGGCGGAAGAACAAACCGCAGGACGCGGACGAGCAGGACGCAAGTGGCATTCCGAACGTGCGGCCGGAATTTATGTGACGTTGCTTCTTCGGCCAAAATTGGCGCCGGTGCAGGCTCCGCTGCTGACGATGATGGCGGGGCTCTCCGCGCATTCCGCGGTCCAGGCTGTGACCGGACTAACTGTGGACCTGAAATGGCCGAACGACTTGCTTATTCGCGGGAAAAAAGTCGGAGGCATCCTGACGGAGATGTACGCGGAACCGAATCAAGTGCGATTTGTGATTGTGGGAATCGGGCTGAACGTGAATCAAGAAAAGTTCCCGGGGGAGCTTGCGAGTGTCGCAACTTCCCTGTGCGCGGAAACGGGCAAACGGCAATCGCGCATGGAACTGCTGGTGCGGTTGCTGCGTGAATTCGAGAGCGATTACAATCGATTCGTGCGCGAAGGGGTGGGCAGCGTAATTGCGCGCTTCGAGTCGGTGTCGAGCTATGCGAAGGGCAAGCGCGTACGCGTAACAAACGGAACCGAGAGCTATTGCGGTATGACGGCAGGGCTTGGGCCGGAAGGATTGCTGCAAGTGGAGCGGGAAGATGGGCGAATTACGGCGGTAATCTCAGGCGACGTCACGGAGGCACGCTAGATGCTGCTGACCATTGACGTGGGGAATACCAACTCGGTGCTGGGCGTTTTTCGCGGCGAAGAGCTGGTTGCGAACTGGCGTTTGACTACGGCGCGGGAGCAGACCGTTGACGAATATGGCGTGCTGACGAGGAATCTGTTTACGCTGGCGGGGCTAGACCGAGACGCTATCACGGGAGTGATCATCAGCTCGGTGGTGCCGCCGGTGAATCGGACACTCGCGGAAATGTCGAGAGTCTATTTTGGAAAGAAGGCGCTGTTCGTGGAAATGGGCGTGAAGACCGGGATGGCTGTCCTAGTGGACAATCCGTCGGAAGTGGGCGCGGACCGGATTGTGAACGGCGTGGCGGCATTTCATCAATGCGGCGGGCCGTGCATCGTCGTGGATTTTGGGACGGCGATTACGTTTGACGTAATTTCGGCAAAAGGCGAATACCTCGGCGGCGTGATCGCGCCGGGGCTCGGGATTTCATCGGAGGCTCTGTTCGCGCGCGCCGCACGGCTGCCACGGGTGGAGATCAAGGATCCTGGGAAAGTGATCGGAACCAACACTGTCACTCACATGCAGGCGGGTTTGTATTACGGCGCGGTGGACATGGTGGATGGCATGCTTGCGCGCATAAAGAAAGAGTTGGGCGAAGATGCGAAGGTTGTTGCGACCGGCGGACAGGCCAGGCTGGTGTCAAAAGGGTCGAAGCACATCCAACACACCGACGAATTCCTTACTCTAACGGGCCTGCGATTGATCTGGGAAAAAAACCAGCCGGCGGAACACGGCAAGAGCGCGGCGGCCGTGCCGGCAAAGAAGGCGCAAGGCTAAGCAGCGCTAACGAAATGGACGGCTGGAACTACTTCAATTACTTCACGGAAATCGAAGAATATTTTTGGAAGAAACGCGGGGCGCATCTGCTGGTGTCGCCGTTGGACTGGGCCATCATGGAGGCGTGGCAGAAAGCGGGCGTGCCGCTGGAAGCCGCTCTGAAAGGGATTGACAAGGCGTTTGAGAGCTACCATAGGTCGCGGCGCGGAGCGGGCAAGCCGCTGAAGAACCTGGCGTATTGCACCGACGCGGTGCTGGAAGCCGCAGAAGAACAGCAGGAAGCGGCTGCGGGAAGCTCGCCAAGAGCCGCTCGAACGACTGAAAGCGAAACGTTTTCGCGAGACGAATTGAGGAAATATTTTGCGAAGAATGTGGAGCGATTGAAACAGGCGGCAGAAAAGAGTTTGCAGAGACACCCGGAGATGGCTAAGCGTTTGACAGGGATTGTGGAATCGCTGGAGTCCAGCGCCGAGATTCTTGATACACCGGGGACACTGGACTTGGAAGACTTGGAGCGGCGTTTGACGGTTCTGGATGAGAAGATACAGACACTGTTGACCAGCCACGCGCCGGAAGAGCTGCTGCTGAAGGTCCGCCGCGAAGTGGATGGGCAGTTGGCTATGTACCGGCGGAAGATGAAAGCTGCGCAACTGACAATGGTCGAAAAACAGTACATCCAGAAACGGCTCCTGGAAGAATTCGGAATCCCGAGAGTGAGCCTTTTCTACCTATCATAGCTAGTCTAATTAAGACTAGTCGTGACCTAGGCTAAATATGACTGTCAGTAGCGAAAGGCATCGCAATATTTCTCGTCTCCAGGCCGGCCAATTATCTTTAGAATGGGACAATAGTATGGCTGATGAGTTACGATTATCGATTGAGAAGCTAGTTTATGGTGGTGACGGCTTGGCGCACGCCGATGGAGATACCGTTTTTGTGCCGTATGTTTTGCCAGGCGAAGAAGTACGCGCAAACGCCAAGTCACGAAAGAAGAAATTGGTCTGGGCGGAACTTCTGGAGGTAACGTCACCCGCAAAGGAGCGCGGAAAAGCGAGGTGCTCGCATTTTCAAAAATGCGGCGGCTGCCATTACCAACATATTCCGGCGGAGGAACAGTTAAGCCTCAAGAAAGAGATTTTGCGGGAGACGCTTTCGCGTCTCGGCGGAATCACTTGGGATAGGACAATCGTCGAGCATTCCGCGGTGTCTTACGGCTATCGTAACCGCGCGCAGTGGGCCGTGAGGAGCGGGATGCCTCGCGCGCTGGGATACTTCCTGCCGGAAAGCTCAATAATCGTGCCGATCGATGAATGCCCCGTGCTTTCTCCGCGCCTTGCGCGCACCTTCGCCCAGCTTCAAGACATGGCGCGCTCCAGCACATTGCCGGCGGGGATTCAGGAGATTGAAGCGTTTGCCGATTCGGCGGATGAAAAAATTGCGTTGAATGTGGCGTTTGAGAAATTCTCGAAGCCAGCCGCGGAACTGGCGGCCATTTTCCGCGAGGCTTTGCCGGAGATCGAAAGTTTGCTGCTGCTAGACCAAAAGAAAAATCGCTTTGAATTGACGGGGCCGGGCTATTTGACGCATGAAGCCGGCGGATTCAAATACCGGGTCAGCCATCTTTCGTTCTTTCAAGTGAACCGATTTCTGATCGAGGATTTGCTGAAGACCGTGACAGCCGATGCGCATGGCGAGCTGGCCCTGGATCTGTATTCGGGCGTGGGGTTCTTCACGTTGCCGCTGGCGAAGACATTCCGAAAAGTGGTGAGCGTGGATGCCAATCTTGCTGCTACGCGGGACCTTTACGCTAATGCGGAGATGGCGGGCGTCACGATTGTCTCGCACAATGAACATGCCGAAGAGTTTCTGAAAAAAATGGAAGCACGGCCAGACTTTGTGATCCTTGATCCGCCAAGAGCCGGATTGGGCGCAGAAGCTGCGGGCAAGCTCGCGGAACTTGGCGCCAAAGAAATTGTGTACCTTTCTTGCGATCCGTCCACGCTGGCCCGCGATTTGGCGGTTTTGATGAGCTCACCTCGGAAACCAAAGGAAATCATCGGGCCAGGTGTGCGATATGAAATCGCGGAGATGCACCTGTTCGACCTGTTCCCACAAACATTTCACATCGAAACGCTGGTCAGGTTGCGACGAGCGCCATGAGGCTGCCCGCCGTAGCGATTGTCGCGGCATTTGCCAGCGGCATCGTGCTCGGCTTGCATCCTACGGTTGCAAGAAATGCTTCCTCTCACATTCTCCTTTCTTCCCTTTTCCTGTTAGTTGCTTTCTTCGTCCTCGCTGGAATCCTTCTTTTAAGAATTGGGTATCTTTTTCCTGCAACCATCGCTTCCCTGCTTGGCTGGGTGCTGCTTGGATTTCTAGGCGTTTGCATTGCAGAACTACCGCGAGATGCGAATCACGTGATCTCGCTCGTCGAACAAAGCCGCATCTCGCTGAAAACACCCCTGCGATGGCGCGGTCATCTGCGTGATGAACCGACCCGCCTGCCATGGGGCTACGGATACGAAATTGAGCTTACCTGTGTTGAGTTCGAAGGGGCCTTTCATCCGGCGCGAGGAGGCTTGCGCCTGAGCTTCACAGCGCATCCGGAGGGTCCGGTGCCGCCGGAACTTCATGCTGGAGACGAAGTGGCAGTTTTAGCAGAGGCCAAGCGGCCGCAGGTTTTTAAGGATGAAGGCGCATTCGATCGACGCGCTTATCTCTCGCAACAAAACATCGATATCGTGGCCACCCGAGAACGCCACAGCTAATCGAACGAATCAGCTCGTCGACTCCAACTATCGGAACGGTTCTCTCGCGGGGGCGAAGGCAATTGCGCGACGAGATTGATGTGCTCTTCGCAGCCGCTCCGCAAGTCGCAGGAGTTTTGCGGGCGATGCTTTTGGGCGACCGGAATTTTGTTGACCGAGCGGAAGCGTTGGATTTTCAGAAGACGGGCGTTTTTCACGTGCTCGTTGTGGCAGGTTTGCACGTCGGTGCTCTCGCTTTCGCGCTTTATTGGGTAGGAAGGAAGCTGCGATTGTCGCGGATGTGGACGACGCTGTTCACGCTTACGATGCTCGCAGCTTACGTGGGCATGGTCGAGCAGCGCACTCCCGTTTTGCGCGCTGCAATCATGGCGGCGATCGTTGTGCTTGGCGGATTTTTCTTTCGCCGACTGGAGCTCCTCAATTCAGCAGCAGTTGCGGCTGGAATTATGCTTGTGGCAAAACCGCTCGCCCTGCGCGACTCGAACTTCCAATTGACGTTCGTGGCTAACTTTGGCTTGCGGACTGGTTTTCACGGCTGCTGGAAAACTCCTTGCTGTTCCGCTTGCCTGGCTAACTGCACTGCTTTTGCACATTGTCCAGTGGTTCGCGCATTTTCCGCGGTGGAGTTACCGGATTCCCGGGCCACCGTTCTGGCTGATTGTGTTGTTTTTTTCGTTGGGGATTCTGCTGGCCGCCGAAATGCGATTGAAGCATCCCTTGCACAAAACTATGGTCTGGGGATTGCGCAGTGTATTCGTCGCTTGCGCGTTGACGATCGCCATCTGTCCCTTTGGAGAAAGGTTGACGAAAGGCAAACTGGAATTGACGGTCCTTGATGTGGGGCAGGGTGACTCCCTGCTCGTCGTTACTCCTGGTGGAAAAACTCTGTTAATCGATGGAGGCGGAGCGTTCGGCGGGTTTCCCGGACACGAAGAACACAACGGCGTCGATCCGGGTGAAGAAGCCGTTTCACTGTATTTGTGGTCGCGGGGTTTTCAGAAGCTGGATGTTGTCGCGCTGGCACACGCGCACCAAGACCGTCTAGCCGGCCTGACTGCAATCCTGGAGAATTTTCGTGTCGCGCAACTTTGGATCGGACGCGAAGTGTCCGTTCCGGCGCTTGTGAGGCTGGAGGAACTGGCACGCGAGCGGAAAATTGCCATCGAACATGAGCTGCGCGGCAAGTCTTTCCGCTGGGATAGCGTCGACGGTGAATTCTTGTGGCCGGAGATTGTTCCGGAGGAGTTGGCCCCTTCCGCAAAGAACAACGATTCCCTGGTGCTTCGGTTGCGCTACGGTAATGAAACACTATTGCTCCTGGCGAGGCTGAAAAACAGGTGGAACGCGAAATTCTTTCTGAGAATGGCCCGGAGGCAATGCGTGCCGACGTTCTAAAGATCGGTCATCACGGAAGCAAGAATTCGACAACGCCGGAATTCCTTGCGGCTGTGCAGCCACGTGTCGGGATCATATCTGCTGGTGAAGACAACCCGTACGGACATCCCAGCCCGGAGCTTCTGGAACGATTGGAGAATGCGGGCATACGAATCTTGAGGACGGATCGAAACGGGGCGGTACAAGTCATGACAGATGGCCGACAACTGGAGATTAGCTGCTTTGTCGCATGTCCAAACGGCGGAAACGCGGCTGCCTCAGTGCAGGGGAAGGCGCCAGATCGCAAGCAGGACTAGGAGAAGAAACAGAAATCCAACGGCGGCCTGCCACTCATGATTTTTCTTGTACTGGGCAAAAGAGAAGGAACCGGCGGAGTCTCCCGGCAATTTCGCAGCGGTCAGGCGCGGAATAAATAGCGGGACAGTGCGAGCATACTCATCGAAAGATGTGCCGTGGCGGAGGCGAAGCTCACTCGCTTCTCGCTGCATTACGATGGAATAGAATACGGCGAAATAGACAATCAGGATTAAACCGGAGAGCCACGAACGCGTGGCAATTCCGGCTCCCAGAGCGAGGATAGCGCTGCCGAGATAGAGTGGATTTCTGGTGTAAGCGTAAGGACCGGTGACGGTGAGGACTTCCTGCTTATGAAGATAGCCCGCTGCGTACACGCGCAACCACAGGCCAATGACTCCAACCATTGCGCCGAGGAAAATGCTGCGAGGCGTGGGCCGCGAAAGATAAAGAACCGCTATCGCGAGCGGATAACCCAGGCGGACGCGCCAACGCACAAAAAAATTGCCGGCTGCGCTCATCGGCGAATCTCAACTTGACGGCGAACAGCTTCAAAAACGGCGTCGACGTCAATTTCCAAAATCGAAGGATCAGCTTGATCGCCTCGCTTATAGGTGGTCACCGCATGCGGACTGCGCAAGACGATATCAAGCGGAAGAGCTTTGTCGGAGGAGTTGCCCGGGCGATGGGGACCGTTTCGCTCTGGATCCGTCGGGCCAAAAATGGCCACTGCAGGTGTTCCAAGAGCGACGGCGAGATGCAGCGGCCCCGTGTCACCACCGACGATGCAGACCGCAGTGCGAAGAAGGGCCATGAGCTGAGTGAGCGACCCATTGTAAGCGATAGGGTCCGCTTCTCCACTGGCCGCTTTAATTATTGAGAACAGATCCTCTTCGCCAGGGCCATAATTCACCACGCAGCGCAGGCCCAAAGTGTCAGCTATTCTCTGGCAGAGCGCGCCGTAGCGATCCGGCGGCCAGCATTTCGAGCGCCAGCCGCCCGCAGGGCTCAATACGACGTGCCGCTCAATGCCAAATCCTCGCAGGAGTTGCAGTACGAAGACTTCTTGAATCGAGGGCACCGAGAGCACAACCGGCGCAACGCCGTTGCGAGCGCCCGCGCGCTGCGACAATTCTCCATTCTGGTCGGCGATGTGGGCTTGCGTGCTGTGAACGCGATCGGTGTACAGAACCGGCACGCCGAACTCGCGAATCGTTTGCGAGGAAAATCCAATCCTGCGCGGAACGCCGCCTAGGAAAGGCAGCGAGGCGGACTTCCATAGCCCCTGATAATCGATTGCAGCAGTGAACTCTTCCTTGCAGATTCGTCTGATGATTTCGCCCAAGGATTTGTACGAGCGAGTTTCCGTCTCCCAGATTTCCGTTGCCAGCTCGCTGCTCTCGACCAGCGCTTTCCAGCGCGGATGCGTCAGCCAAACAATTTCAGCTTTCGGGAACGATTCACGAAGGCCGGCGACGGCGGGAAACGTGTGGACGATGTCACCGAGGGAACCGAGACGCACAACCAGAAAACGCGGCTCAGGCATGCGGCGCCTTGCGAATGGAATCCAGAAGTCCTTTAGTAGAGTGATCCTTGGGGTCGCCCACGATGGCCACGCGGATGCCCAGCCTCTTGGCGACGGCACGTTCCGGCACGGTCTCTAGCGCGTAATCGGTTCCTTTCGCGTGAACGTCTGGGCGCAGCTCTTCGAGAAGAGCCTCGACGTTCGGTTCGCCAAAGAGAACTACATAATCCACGCATCGCAACGCGGCGACGAGGTGCGCACGCGCGTTTTCATCAAGGATGGGGCGGCCCGGCCCTTTGAGATTGCAGACGCTCGAGTCCGCATTCACTCCGACAACGAGGATGTCGCCTTCGCGCCGCGCGCCTTCGAGATAGCGAATATGTCCGACGTGCAGAGTATCAAAACAGCCGTTCGCAAAAACGACGCGCCGCCCGCGGCGCTTGTGATCCGCGAGCTTTTCGCGCACTGCTTCTCGCGCGACGATTTTGGAAGCACCCTGGCGCATGATTTAAGAGGCTGCTCCGGACGCCTCGCCACGGATGGCATCGAGAAGCTCTTGCCGCGAAATGGTGGCAGTGCCGCGTTTCATCACAACGAGGCCTCCAGCAATATTGGCGATGTGCGCGGCTTCAAGTGGAGATGCTCCGCAGGCGAGCGCCAAAGTGTATCCGGCAAGAACGGTGTCGCCAGCGCCAGTGACATCAACAGCTTGATCCCTGCCGTGTACGGGAATCTGCGTGAGCCGATCGCCTGGCTCGAAAAGAGCCGCACCGTGCCGTCCGCGCGTAACCACCAGCGATTGCAGTTTCATTTCGGAGAGAGTTGCGCGGCCTGCGCGCGCAAGCTCTCCGACGTCTTGACCGATTAGGGTGTGGTGCTCCGCCTCGAGCTCGGCTTCGTTTGGCGTGGCGGCCGTGATGCCCGCCTTCGCGTAGCGGTGCAGACGATACCGCGCGTCGAGGGTGATAAGCTGTCCATTCTTACGCTTGCTGGAGACCTGCTGCACAAGCCCTGGCGTCGCGATGCCAAAGCCGTAGTCCGAAACAGCGAGAGCGTGTGCTTTGCGCAGATCCGCAGTAAGGCGTTGTTGGAGTTTTTTTCGAACGGCATCCGGCAGAGGCGATTTCGGTTCGTAGTCGACGCGCAGAACCTGCTGTCCCACGGTGTGCGCCCAACCGGCAAGAAAGCGGCTTTTCGTCGGCGTCGTCCAGTCCTTCGCACGGAAAATGCCGGAAACATTGACGCGCATGCGGCGGAAATGAGCGATCAACGCGTCTCCTGCCACGTCATCACCCACGGCCGTTACAGGCAGGACACGCGCGCCGAGTGAAGCGAGGTTGTTGGCAGCGTTGGCGCCACCGCCAGGAACAATGTGGGATTCCCGATGCTTGAGGATTAGGACGGGGGCTTCGCGCGAAACGCGCGAGATTTCGCCATATTGGAATTCGTCGGCCACGAAATCACCAAGAAGGACAATCGTTTTCGTGGTGAATTGCTCAACGCACTCGCAAAGGGCCAGAAGATCGACCGACGTTGACGATGGGTCTTTCGTGCGTAGACGCTTCATTTGTGCTGCCTCAGGATCCAATCCGCCGCTTGCGCGAGATCTTCAGCGACAAAATCCGGCTGCACAGTCCACTTTGCCGCGTGCCAGGCAAGTTCACCTTCACCATAGCCGGTGCGGACGAGAATGCTGCGCGCACTCGCGTTTCGCGCGAGTTCCACGTCCCCATAACGATCCCCGACCACAAAGGAGCGTCGCAGATCGAGCGCGTGCTCTTGAGCTGCACGGTCCAGCATGCCGGTTTTGGGCTTGCGGCAGTTACAGTTTTCAGCGGATGTGTGCGGGCAATAATAAATTGCGTCGATTTTGGCGCCGCCTTCGGCTAGTTGCTGGGTCATCAATTCGTTCACTGTGTGTACGAGCGACTCCGGAAAGTAACCGCGGCCGACACCGGACTGATTCGTGACGATGATAACAGGCAAGCCCGCCTCGTTGAGCCGGCGAATGGCAGCCGCGACGACAGGAAACATACGAAATCGTCTGGCGTGATTCAAGTAACCAACTTCCTCGGCAATCGTGCCGTCGCGATCGAGAAAAACAGCGGGGCGTAAGGCCGATTGCTCAGGCACGCTGCACCTGGGCCGAGGATAGCCACGGTCTGGCAGCAGCCTCCACCATGTCGGCTGTGATTGCGCTCATACACCGGTGATCAGTCGGACAGCGGCGAAGAAAGCACGGGCTGCAGTAAGGCCTTTGCTGGATGATGATGCAGCGCGGCGTGGCTGGAGCTGTGCCGAACGGATCCGTGGGGCCAAATACTGCAACGATAGGCAAGCCCACAGCGGCAGCAACGTGCATCGCGCCCGAGTCGTTGCCGATAAAAAGATGACATTGCGATAGAAGGCCAGGCAGATCGGCAATCGCGGTTTTCCCCGTGAGGTCAATCGGAGGCCTGCTCATGTCGGCAGAGATCGCCGTCGAAACGGCGGCCTCAGCAGCGGTCCCAAATAGGATTACATCAGCATCCATTTCTGACTGTAGGCGATTCGCCACGTCCGCAAAACGCGAAGGCGGCCAGCATTTTGCCGATCCATACGATGCGCCCGCGCCAATGGCAATCCGCAGTGCGCCCTGGCGTACGCCGGATTTGCGCAGAAATTCTTCGGCGCTCCGCCGCTTTTCTTCTGGAACGCTCAAGCTAATGAACGATTCGTCCTGCCAGGAATCCAGCCAGCCCGCGCGGCGCAGAAGCTCTAGATAGTAAAACTTCTCATGCGCAGGAATTTCCCCCTGCCGGGGAAGAGGCACAGCCTTGGTCAGAAGAAAGCTACGGCCGTCTCGCCCGTAACCAATGCGTTCGGGAATACTTGCGCGCCAGGCCAGCCAAGCGGCATCGAACGCGTTTTGCAGCAGCAAGGCCACGTCAAACTTCTGCGCGCGAAGCTCCGTCGCCAACCGTTCGCGGCCAGAAAATCCCGTGCGAGCCTGCCGGATCGTACTGGATAAGCTGATTGCAAATCTCTTGATCGCGGTAAATATCCGCGACGTAGGGCCGTGCCACAATCGCGATCTGTGCGTCAGCAAAACGTTTGCGCACCGCCCGCAGCGCAGGCAGGGCCATAATGGCGTCCCCCACCCAGTTCGTAGCGCGAATAAGAATCCTCACACGGCAGCCCCCGCGCCGGTTGCCAGCGTTTGTTCAAGGATATTTCGGAAATCAATCTCTGGCGCCACTGCCAGATCGATTACCGCGACATAGAGTTGAGCGCCCTCGAACATGGCACTGCCCAGATTCTGTGCATCTTTTTCCGTCGTCACAAATGCGACGGCGCCCGCGCGTTTTCCAGCCTGCTTGATCGCCAAGATGTGCCGCTGTGTGTAGCGATGGTGATCGGAAAAGGTAGCTTGGCCGCAAATCGCAACGCCCCAGTGTCCGAGGTCGCGGAAGAATGCATCCGGATTGCCAAGCCCGCAAAAAGCAAAGAATGGGCCGGCTCCGATTTCTTTGGCGGACAGAAGCGTGATCTCTCGTGCAAAGCGGCGGAACCCAAGCAGTCGAGTCGACGCAGCGAAAACCGGATACTGGTTGAGCTGCCCGATCGCCTCAAGCGTTCCGGACGCCGATTCGGCGCGCGTAAAAACAATCAGGTTTGCACGGCTCATAGCCGCCAGTGGTTCCCGAAGCCGGCCAGCCGGTAGCAAGGATTCACGGGCGAGCGGCCGCGAAACATCCATCAAGAGAATGTCCAGGTCGCGTGCAAGCTGAAGATGCTGAAAACCATCATCCAGAATAAAAACGTCAATGGGCTGCTGCGATTCGAGGCGATGGCCTTCGGCAAAGCGGTTCTTGCCCGCGCCAAAACACACGCGGTCCGGGAGGCGGAACTTCATCAATTCAATTTCGTCGCTGGTCCCATTTGCACCGCGGTAGCCACGGCTTAGAATCGCCACACGCTTCCCTTCCGCAAGAAATTTCTCAGCGAGCCAGATGACCATTGGCGTCTTGCCGGTGCCTCCAACGGTAAGATTGCCCACGCTGATGACCGTTCCTTTCAGCCGCCTTTGTCTCAGCCAACCTTGCGCGTAGAGCCAAGCCCGCACGCGCACGACAGCACCGTACGCCACTGACAGCGGCCAGAGCAGCGTCCGCATTAACGGTGAAAAGCTCATCGCGCAGCGCCGTCCAGGCGCTTTGCAATCTCCACCATCGCACGGTCCGTCGCCCCGCGGGAGTTCGCCACCAACTGCCGCGCTGTCTCACTCATTCTTTTCATGCGTTCCGGGTCACGAAACAATTCGATCCACGCGACACCGACGTCTTCCGGGCTTTCCACTTGAATCGCGGCCCCTGCGGTTACGAAGCGCGACGCGATTTCTGCAAAGTTCTCCATGGACGGACCAAACACGGGAATCTTACCGAAGGCCGCGGGCTCAAGAATATTATGACCACCAGACGAAACCAGCGAGCCTCCCACGAACGCGCCGTCCGCTAGTCCATAGAGTGACGCCAGTTCACCGATGCTATCGAGCAATAGAACTGTGATGTCATCGGGTATGGTTGCAGCGTTAGAGTTGCCGTCCGACTGCTTCGAGGCTGGTCCTGGAATCGGCAATCGCGAACGCCGAATGAACTTGCGGTGCGACTCATCGATGAATTCCGCGGCGGCATCAAAACACTCCGGCTTGCGCGGCGCAAGCACGAGCAGCGACTTCGGATACTCGCCTTGCAGGGTTCCAAACGCGATGAGCGCGTGAGGCTCTTCCGTCGCAACGACGCTCCCCGCAACGATAACCGGTGAGCGGCCGCTGCGTTTGATTTCGGCGGCGAACCAATTCGACAGCGGCGTGGGCGAGGGTAGCTCCAAGTCGTACTTCAAATTGCCGCTGACCTGCACGCGATCGGCAGGTGCGCCTAACGCGCGCACACGCTCCGCATCCTTCTCGCTCTGCATCAGGAAGGCGCTGGCATTCGACAGTGCGTTTCTCAGGAAAGGGCGGAGGAAAAAACCAAAGACGCCGAGATAACTCTGATAGCGCGCGAAGGAGCGATCCGAAATCCGCCCGCTGACGAAAACGACGGGAATCTTGCGCCGTCCCGCTTCCCGAAGAAAGTTAGGCCAGATTTCCGTCTCAAGCACCAGCACGAGCGAAGGTCGCACAGCAGTAAGCGCACGCCGCGCGCAGAAGGCCCAATCCAATGGGAAATAGATGATGGCGTCGGCAAACGCCATGCGTTCGCGCGCCAGAGCCTGGCCCGTCATCGTGGTCGTGGAAACAATCAAGGGCCGCTCGGGATAAGCTTCCTTCAAACGCCAGGCGAGTGTAATGCCTGAAAGCGCTTCGCCGACACTCACGGCATGAATCCAGATCGCGCCCGACAAATTCGCAGGCAGTTTGGCAAGGGCAGGAAAGGAAAACCCCAGCCGCTCCCCGATGTTCGAGAGATACTTTCCGTGGCGCAACCCCTTCACGAGCCAGTAAGGCATCAGCAAAAGGGCCGCAAGGCCCATGAGAAAGCTATAAATGAAATACACTAAGCGTGGCTCCGGTCTGTCGTCACACCGCCTGGTGCAGGCGGCGCGCGACGCAGGGCAACCCTGCGCAACCCTCAGGAATCGAAGGCGTCGAGATGAGAAAAGTCTATTATAACCCGGTGCAAATGCTAACCCTCATCCTTGCCTTTCTTGCGGCGCCATTGTTACTCCCTCAAAACGGTACCCCGCAACAGCCCGGTTCGCTCAAGACCGCATCGCTCGAATCTCACGAAGGCATGACGATCACCGCGCGGCCATGGACGGATCCAGCGCTCTACAAGACCAAATTCCCGAAGAAGTCCCCCTTCGCGGCGGGCATCGTGGCCATCCAGGTGATTTTCCGAAATGATTCAGACGACAGCATGAAGGTCAATCTGGAGCGCATTCGCCTGAACATCACGCTTTCGGAGGAAGATCACCAAGCGCTCTATCCTCTGTCATCTGAAGAGGCGGCCGATGTCATCACGCATCCGGGATCGAAAAACGTAACCATGAAGAGGCTTCCTATTCCTCTCGGTGGACCAAAGGTCGGGCACGACAAGAAATGGGTGGAAGTAGAGAAAGGCCTGAGTGACGCCGGCATTCAAGCCAGCATTGTGGCACCCCATGGCACCGTGGAGGGGCTCCTGTATTTTGATCTTCGAAGCCAATTCGATCTCTTGAATGCGGCGCATCTGTATTTGCCGGAAATTGTGGCTATCGAGAAAAATCATGGCCTGATGTATTTTGAAATTGATTTGAGCAGGTCTGCGGGAAATTAGATCATTCAAGTTAACCTGGAAACCGTCTGTTTGCGCACATCGCCGCCGTCAGCTAACATGACGTGTGCCCACTTCTTCCCAACACTCCGGACAAATGCTCACTCTACTCGACGAATTAAACCCGCAACAACGGCTTGCCGTGGAAACCACGGAAGGGCCGGTCCTTATCCTGGCAGGCGCGGGAACCGGCAAGACGCGAGCAATCACCTTTCGAATGGCGAACCTGATCGCGAATGGAGTTCCGGCTGAATCCATACTGGCTGTGACGTTCACAAACAAGGCTGCGGAAGAGATGCGCAACCGTGTTTCGAGCCTGCTATTGCGCGCCGGTGTTCCACCAGCGCAGCCCTGGCTTTCCACGTTTCATTCGCTCTGCGCGCGCCTTCTGCGGCGCGAAACAGCGGCTGCCGGTCTGCCGAGGGATTTTGCTATTTACGATGACGACGACCAGCTCGCGGCCGTCAAATTGGCAATGGCCAGGCTACAAATCGAGGACGATAGCCTGACACCAAGAAATATCTTGAGCCGGATCAGCTACGCAAAAAATCATGGCCAGACTGCTGGGCAACTGCGCGCAGAGGCGTTCGATCAAAATGGACGTCGCATTGCCGATATTTTCGCGGGGTACGAGAAGCTCCTTCACGATAGCAAAGCCCTGGATTTTGACGATCTCCTCCTTCGCTCCGCTCGCTTGCTGCGCGAATCGACGGCTACGCGAGAAAAATGGCAAGCACGTTTTCAATATATTCACGTGGATGAATATCAGGATACCAACCGCGTGCAGTATGAACTGATGCGCTTGCTGACCGGACCCAAACAAAATGTTTGCGTCGTGGGCGACGAAGATCAATCTATCTATCGCTGGCGCGGCGCCGACGTTTCTATCCTGCTCAGTTTCGCGAAGGATTTCCCCGCGGCGCGGATCGTCAAGCTGGAGCGGAATTACCGGTCCACCCAGAACATTCTGGACGCCGCCGGCGCGGTCGTCGCCAACAATCCGGAGCGGCTCGGCAAGTCGCTGAGCGCGGAAAAAGGCTCAGGTGGAAACCTGAAATACTTCGAAGGGCGGGATGCGCAAGCCGAAGCAGAATTCGTCGCCGGCGAACTCGAGCGCATCCTCAACGACGATTCGGACCAGAGCTGCGCCGTGGAGTACCGCACCAATTTCCAGTCGCGCGCCTTCGAAGAGGTTTTTCGCAGGCGAGGCTTGCGTTACAAACTTGTCGGCGGATTCAGCTTCTACAATCGGGCCGAAGTGAAGGATGCGCTCGCCTACGTGCGCCTCGCCATGCATCCGGAGGATGACATTTCGTTGCTGCGCGTACTGAATCTGCCTCCGCGCGGCATCGGCAAGACCACCGTGGACGCGATTCGCGAATCCGCGCGCGTTGACGGAACGCCGCTCTGGACGGCCATTGAGAAATTTGTCTCCGGCGCATCGGCAGGCGGCCGTGCGGTAACTCCTTTGCGGGCGTTCCAGGAGCTCATCCGCAAATTGCAAGACGCTCTTGCCGCCAAAGAGCCCGCGGACTTCCTGCATGTGGTGCTTGAGGAATCCGGCTACATGGACATGCTCAAGGACCGCAACACGCCCGAGGATGTCGCCCGGATGGAGAATCTCGAAGAGCTTACGCGGGCCGTCGCGGAAAGCATGGAAGCCGGCGAGACCTTTACCGATTTCCTGGATGCCGCTGCTCTGGTAAGCGACGCCGATCAATTTGAAGGCAAGCCCGGCGTGACGCTCATCACCTTGCACAGCACCAAGGGCCTGGAATTCGATCACGTGTTCCTCACTGGCATGGAAGAAGGAATTTGCCCCCACAGCCGGGCGATCGATGAAGACAAGGGAATTGAAGAGGAACGGCGTCTCGTTTATGTTGGAATGACCCGCGCGCGTCAGTGCCTTACGCTGACGCGCGCCGTTTACCGGCGCATCTTCGGGAATGAGCAACAACTCCGTGCTTCCCAGGCCTCGCGCTTCCTTGCGGAAATTCCCAGCGAGTTGGTGGAAACGGTTCGCGGGTCGATGGCGGAAATTGGCCAGACGCGCCGTTACGAGCCCGACCCCGAATACTCGTATTCACCGGAAGAATTCCTGCGCCGTGTGCGTGGCGGACCAAGGCAAACACAGGCAACTCCGCGCCGGCAGGCAGCTCAAGGTTCCTTCTCGCGCCCCGCTGCAAAACGCGGCGGCGATGCCAATCCCATGCTCGGTCGCAAAGTTCGTCATCCCAGCTTCGGCGTGGGAACCATCGTGGGGGTCGAGGGCGACGATGAAGACCGCCGCCTCTCCGTGAGCTTCCCGGGACGCGGCACCAAAAAATTTATCGAGCGCTACGCGCAGCTCGAACAAGCGTAAAGGGGGATACCGCTTAGAACGCGACCGCGTCGGCCGGCATCGCCGAGCGGTTGCGTGAGGGGGCTTCTCGGGGTACATTGAGGCGCGTTCATTCCTCAAAAGCGTGCTGGATCATTTCAGGCTTCCGGTTTGCCCGGATGCGATCGGAGCGCATGAGTGGCGTTACATCTCTTCCGCTGCAAGAGTATCGATCAACTAATCTCGGATTCGGAGAATGCGGAAGTCCGATTAAAAAAATCCCTTGGGTGGCTGAGCCTGACGTCGCTCGGCATCGGCGCGGTCATCGGTTCGGGCATCTTTACCATCATCGGCACGGCGATCGCCGGACAAAAATTTCAAGCCTCTTCCATCCTGAACGCACCGCTCCTCGAATATCTGATTCATCATTCGGCTTCGTTTGGACGCCCCGGCGCCGGCCCCGCGATTGCCCTCTCCTTTATTCTCGTCGCCATTGCTTGTGGATTCGCGTCGGTGTGCTACGCCGAACTCGCCGCGATGATTCCGATTGCGGGCAGCGCGTACACCTATACCTACGCCACAATGGGAGAACTCGTCGCCTGGATCATCGGTTGGGACTTGATCCTGGAATACGCCGTCAGCAATATGGCCGTAAGTGTCGGGTTTTCGCAGCACCTGGTCAACCTGTTGGACTGGTTCGGCGTCCATCCGAATCCTCGCTGGATTTCTCCTGCCTATCTCCCCGGCGGACTTTCCGACCTTGAAGGCAACATGCTTTACGGTTCCGGTTGGCATTTCGGCTTCAACTGGCCCGCATTCATCATCGTGATGCTTCTGACGGTCATTCTGGTTCGTGGAATCCGCGAATCGGCGGAGACCAATAACGTGATGGTGCTGTTGAAAATCATCGCCATCCTGGTGTTCATTTCCTTCGCCTCGCGTTTCATTCACCCCTCCAATTGGCACCCCTTCGCTCCCAACGGCTGGCCCGGCATCCTGACGGGCGGTTCGATCGTCTTTTTCACCTACATCGGTTTCGATTCTGTTTCGACCGCTGCCGAGGAATGCAAACGTCCGCAGCGTGATTTGCCCATCGGCATCATCGCGACTCTTGTTGTCTGCACCCTGCTGTATATCTCAGTCGTGGTCGTGCTCACCGGACTTGTCCGCTGGGACACGCTCGTCGATGATGCCGCACCCGTGGTCAATACACTCAAGAGGCTCCACATATCCAGTGTGCGGCTGGTGGTTCTGATTGGCGCGCTCATGGGGATGATCTCTTCCCTGCTGGTCTTCCAGATCGGCCAGGCGCGTGTTTGGTTCGCTATGTCTCGCGACGGTCTTTTCCCCCGGATTTTTGGACGTGTCCATCCGCGCTTTCAAACGCCGGATTTCTCCACCTGGATGGCCGGCTTTGTTGTGGGCATTCCCGCGGGTCTCCTCGACATCGGAACCTTCGCCGATCTCTCGAACATTGGAACGTTGTTTGCTTTCGCTCTGGTGGCCGGAGGCGTGCTGATTCTCCGCTACCGCGAACCCGATCGCCATCGAGCATTTCGCGCGCCCGGAGGGCCTATTGCTCCGGTTCTGACGATTCTTACTTGTCTCCTTCTGATGGCCGGCCTCCCCATCATGAATTGGATCCGCTTTTTCGTGTGGATGGCCATCGGTCTTGTGATTTATTACAACTACGGGCGCAAGCGCAGCACGTTGCGCGCCGCCAACCAGGCATAGAGGAATCTCGTGATGGGGAGAAGGTTCATAACACGGGCGCGGCGACGGACCGGAGCCATCGTTTTCTTTACTGTGCTCTGCCTCCTGTTCTCCGATCATTCCTTCGCCTGGGGAAGGAACGGTCAGAGACTGGTCGTCAATAAAGCCATAGACACGCTCGAAGCTCTTCCGCCGGAGTTTCGCGGGTTCTTCGAATCCAGCCGCGCGGTGCTGGCGCAACACGTTACCGATCCGCTCGATGCCATCGCCAAGTCTCCCACGGAGCGCCGCAATCATTTCATTCTTCTCGACAAGTACGGGCGATTCCCATTCGAAGCCCTGCCGCGCAGCTATAGAGCCGCAGTAACCAAATTCGGTAAACCGAAACTGGATGCCAATGGTCTTCTTCCCTGGCAGATTGGCGTGTACAGCGAAAAATTGACCGAAGCGATGAAGGCCGGAAAATGGGACGAAGCGAGATTGGACGCCGCCATCCTCGCAAATTACGTGGCCGAAGCGCACGATCCATTCAACACGACCGATAACTTCGACGGACGTCTGAGTGCCCAGCCGGGAATCAACGAGCGTTTCGGGACCGCGCTGATTGACCGTTATTCTTCTTTTTTTCCCATGCGCCCGAACGATGCCGTCTTTGTCAGCGATCCTACCGATCGCGCGTTCGAAGCTTGCCTCAGCTCACATAGCTGGCTCGAGACCATCCTTCTGGCCGACCGCAACGCACGTCGAGGCGAGAGCTCCTTCAACGACGAATATTACGACCGCTTTTACAATCAGGCCGCGGCAATTTTGATTCGCCAGCTTTCCGATGCGGCCACGGATGTCGGCTCTTTCTGGTTTACGGCATGGAAAAACGCCGGCAGCCCGCAGTTGCCACATTGATTTTCGCGGATGACCCCGTCCTTGCTCTCGGACCGGATTGCTACCCTTCCAAAAGCCGAACTGCACCTGCATCTTGAAGGCTCCATCCAGCCCGTAACGGTCTGCGCGCTGACGGCTCGTCACGCCGTCGTCACAACCGAGGAGGAAGTCCGCCAGCGTTACGCTTATCGCGATTTCCCGGAATTCATCGAAGCCTTCAAATGGGTCACCTCGTTTCTGCGCGAGCCTCGGGACTACGCGCTCATCGCCACCGATCTTGCTGAACATTTGCTTACGCAACGCGTGGTCTATACGGAAGTCACTCTTTCCATCGGCGTCATGCTCCTCAGAAAACAGCAGCCGGAAGCAAATTTCGAAGCCCTCCTTCGCGCCACCGAGCCGTTCGAGAAACGTGGGCTCCGGTTTCGATGGGTGTTCGATGCCGCGCGCCAATTCGGTGCGGACGCCGCCATGGAGGTGATTGAATCCGCAAAGCGCTGCAATTCGGAAGCGATCGTGGCTTTCGGGATCGGCGGCGACGAGCTCAGCGTTCCCACCAAGGAATTTCGTCGCGTTTACGACCGCGCTGCGCAATTGGGCCTGCACCGGCTAATGCATGCAGGCGAAGTCGGCGGCCCGGAAAAAATTCGCGAAGCCATCGAATTGCTCGGTGTGGAGCGCATTGGCCATGGGATTGCCGCAATCAACGATCCTGAACTGATGGATTTGCTAGCGGAACGAAAGATCCCGCTTGAGATTTGCCCCGCGAGCAATATGAAAACCGGTGTGCTGGCCCGTCAACTCCAACGCGAGAAAGCCACAATCGAGGATCATCCACTTCCCAAATTCCTGCGCGACGGGATACCGGTGGTGCTCTCCACGGATGATCCAGCCATGTTTCACACCACGCTCAACGAAGAGTACGCCAACGCCGCGCGCATGGGGCTACAGGAAGAAGAGCTGGCTCGCATCGCCGAGATGGGCTTTGAACACTCCTTTTCACCGGCCGGCGAAGGGCGCGGAGCATGAAGCCGTCTGCGGCAATGTTATACTGGCGCCATGAAAGCACACGTCTGGGTTATGCCAAAGCGCACGGTGCTCGATCCCCAGGGGCAAACGATTCAGCACGCCCTCGCGGGGCTCGGTTACTCCGCCGTGCGCGATGTCCGCCAGGGCAAGTTTTTCGTTCTGAATCTCGATGGCTGGAGCCGCGACGAAGCCCAGAAACAGCTTGAGCACATTTCGAAAGAAGTGCTCACCAACACAGTCATCGAAGAATACCGTTTTGAGATCGTGGAATGAGCTGCCGCCTGCCCTGCCGACGGCAATCTCGAGTCCAATGAGCTTTGCTACGCTGCTGGAAGCTTTCTAAGGAGACGCCGCGTATGTGCGGAATAGTCGGCTATATCGGGCCCAAAAAAGTCGTGCCGGTCATCATCGAGGGCCTGCGGAAGCTCGAGTACCGCGGCTATGATTCTGCCGGCATCGCCGTTGTGCCGCAGTCCGGGAAGCTGGAAATCCGCCGCGCTCCAGGAAAACTTCGTAATCTCGAAGATGCTATCGCCAAGTGTCCCCTCGAAGGCACCTACGGAATCGGCCATACACGCTGGGCCACGCACGGCCGCCCCACGGAAGAGAACGCCCATCCGCATCGCGACTGCACTGGCCAGATCGTCGTGGTGCACAACGGAATTATCGAGAACTACCTCGAACTGAAGGAAAAGCTGCAAAAAGAAGGCCACAAGTTTGCCACCGAAACCGACACCGAGATTGTGGCGCACCTGGTGGAGAAAAATTCGCAAGGCGGCATTCCGCTTGAAGAAGCGGTACGCCGGTCACTGAAGGAATTGCGCGGCATCTACGCGCTGGTTTTTCTCTCTGCAAACGATCCTCAGAAGATTGTTGCAGCGCGCCTGGGCCCGCCCTCCGTGATTGGTCTAGGCGAAGGAGAATATTTCGTCGCTAGCGACATCCCGGCCCTTCTCCAGCACACGCGCGAAATGTTTTTCCTGGCGGATGGCGACATTGCCGTTCTCACCGCGAAAGGTGTGCGGGTAATGGATCACGACGGCCGCCCCGTCGAGCGCCCCGCACAGCACGTCGCCTGGGACCCCATCATGGCGGAAAAGGGTGGCTACAAGCACTTCATGCAGAAGGAGATTTTTGAGCAGCCGCGCGCCGTGCGCGATACCTTGCTCGGCCGCATTTCGCAGGACACCGGAAAAGTCTTTCTGGATGAGATGGCCATTACGGAAAAGCAATTCCGTGAATTTCAACACGTGCGCATCGTCGCCTGCGGCACGAGCTGGCACGCCGGGCTGGCCGCAAAATTCATGATTGAGCGCCTTGCGCGTCTTCAAGTCGAAGTCGATTACGGAAGCGAATTCCGTTATCGCGATCCCATTGTGGATTCAAAAACGCTGACCGTCTGCATCAGCCAATCGGGCGAAACGGCGGACACCCTTGCCGCTCAGCGCGAAGCAAAACAGAAAGGTTCGCCCTCGCTGGCCATCTGCAATGTGATCGGCTCGATGATCACGCGCGAAGCCAACGGCACAATTCCCACGCACGCTGGTCCGGAGATCGGCGTGGCCTCCACCAAGGCTTTCACGTCACAATTAACTGCTCTGCTTCTGCTCGCTTCCTATCTCGGCCAGGTTCGCGGCAAGCTCAGCGAAGAAGCCGCCAGAACCTTGATGCAGGAATTCACCCGCATCCCTCACAAGATCGAAACCGTTCTCCAAGCGGATGAATCGGGTTTCTACGAAAATCTGGCGCGCCAGTTCTTTCGCTACACCGATTTTCTCTATCTGGGCAGGGGCATCCACTATCCTATCGCGCTTGAAGGGGCGCTGAAGCTCAAGGAAATTTCCTACATCCACGCGGAAGGTTATCCGGCGGGCGAAATGAAGCACGGTCCGAACGCATTAATCGACGAAAATCTCCCCGTCGTCGTTTTGGCGACACGCGACGATTCCGACCCCGAAGCCATGACCCGTTACGAGAAAAGCGTTTCGAACATCAAGGAAGTCAAGGCCCGCGACGGCATCGTCATTTCCATCGTCACCATGGGAGATCATCTTGCCCGCGAAGCCTCCGATCACATTATCGAGCTTCCGCCCGCGCCGGAGTTGCTGGTCCCGCTGCTGGAGATTATTCCGCTCCAATTGCTCGCCTATCACATCGCCGTGCGCCGCGGTTGCGACGTCGACCAGCCGCGCAATCTGGCTAAGTCCGTCACCGTGGAGTAGCCCACCCCGTTTCCGCTAATATAGAAACTATGGTTCGCTATTTTCGAGCATGTCTCTGCGCTCTCGCTCTACTTCTGCTGCCGGTCGAATTCCCTGCATGGGCGCAGTCTCCGGATCCTGTCAGTGCTCCGTTGCGCGAAGTCCACGTCGACGGCGAAAAACACCTTACCGAAACTCAAATCATCGCCATAACCGGCCTAGTTCCTGGTTTTCAGATCGGCCGTGATGATTTGCAGACCGCTGCCGACAAACTCGTCCAAAGCGGGCTCTTCGCTAAAGTGAGTTACAACTTTCAGACGAAGCTCGCCAGTGTTCTGGTGACGTATCACGTGGAGGAATCGCCTCGAATCCCCGTCTACTTTGACAATATTCCGTGGTTTGCGGATTCGGCCCTCGGCGATGCCATTCGTGGCAAGCTTCCGTTCTTCGATGGAACGCTCCCGGAAGCCGGCGCCGCCGTGGACCAGGCCGTTGAGGCCGTGAAGGAGTTGCTCACCTCGCGCGGAGTGCCAGGGTCGCTTGAACACACCGTTATCGCCAACCCGAGCGGTGAAGGCAACGTAGAGGAATTCCATGTCGAAGGCACCGCACTCCAAATCGCAAAGTTAGAATTCAGCGATCCGGCGCTTCTGAACTCCAAAGCCGTCCAGCAGCATCTATCCGAAGTCATTGGAAAGCCTTATTCGCGATTGACCATCGATCTTTTCCTTTCAGAAGCGATAAGGCCCATTTATTTGCAGCAGGGGTACTTGCGTGTGAAGCTCGGGCCCCCGGAAGTGCAGCTAACCGGCGATCCCAATCAGAAACTGCCATCGCAGATTCCGATTTGTGTTCCCGTGGCGCCCGGCGATGTCTATCGTTGGAAGGAAGTCCATTGGTCTGGGAACACTCTTGTGTCGGAGTTCACCCTGAACGGTCTCCTCGGACTCAAGCCAGGGGATATCGCGGATGGTATGCGGATCGAAGCAGGATGGGATCGCGCTCGCGAAGAATATGCCCATCGCGGCTACCTCGAGGCCAAGCTTGATCAAGTTCCGGCGTACAACGATCAGACGCACACCGTTTCCTATTCCGTGAGCATTCAAGAAGGCCCGCAATACCGCTTCGGCAAAATGATTCTCACCGGAATTTCTCCCGCCGCTGAGCGGAAGCTCCACGCCGCATGGCCGATCGCCGCCGGTGAACTTTTCGACAAAACGAAGTTTGAAGAACTACTCACCAAGCTGCAATCTCACCAGGAACTGGTCTTCGGAGAATTGCCGGTGCACTATGATAACGTCGGCCATTGGCTGCAAACGGATACAGCCAAAGGCACCGTGGACGTGCTTCTGGATTTCAAGTGACTTCTGCCGTCGCGCAATCTGCAATGCCAGCGGCACTCTGCGATATACTCTGGCTGAGATGAAAGAGCTCGTTCATATTCGAAAAGCAGAGAGCGACGCTATGCCCGCGGAAGAAAGAGAAAATCTTCTGCTCGCTCGCCTCGCTAAAATTCCTTCCATCATTGTCGCGCTCTCGGGTGGCGCGGATTCGGCTTATTTGGCCTGGGCTGCCCACGAAGCGCTCGCCGGTCGCGCTCTTTCTGTCACCGCTCTCTCGCCGAGTTACTCCGCTCACGATCTCGCCATAGTAGAAGAATTTGTCAGCAAGCTGGGCTTGCAGCACGAGTTTATCGAGACGCACGAAATGGATAATCCCGCTTACCGCGCCAACGCTGCCGATCGCTGCTATTTCTGCAAAGACGAATTGTTCTCGGCGCTGGATGAGTTGGCGAAGGCGCGCGGTTTTGCCGCTGTCGCTTACGGTGTGAACGCCGATGATACGCTCGATTTTCGCCCTGGCCATCGCGCCGCCACGGAGCACCAGGTCCTGGCCCCGCTTCTCGACGCCGGCCTGAGCAAATCCGAGATTCGCTTTCTCTCGCGCCGCGCCGGTTTGCCAACGTGGGACCGCCCCGCTTCCGCTTGTCTCGCTTCGCGTTTGCCGTACGGCACGGAAGTGACCCCGGAGCGTCTCAACCTCGTCGAGCGCGGCGAAGCAGCCCTGCGCGATCTTGGATTCCGCCAATTCCGCGTGCGCCTCCACGACAAACTGGCACGCGTGGAAATCTCTCCCGAAGAACTGCCTCGCGCCCTCGCGCCCGAAATGGCAGCCGCCATCGCCGGCCGCTTGAAGGCTGCGGGATTCACTTACGTTGCTCTGGACCTCGAAGGATATCGCCAGGGATCTCTCAACGAGACTCTTTCTCCCGTTCGCCCGCGTGCTGCCAGGGCTGCACGGGGAACATAATTCTCTGCCCTTGCGTACCTATAATTACGACGGCTCAGAGCATTTCTCTGCGCCGTTACGGAGGATGAATGGCGCGTCACCGCAATCTCTGCATGCCGCTCGTGCTGTTAACGGCCGTCGCCGCTTCAGCGGCCTGCAATGCCGGGCCATCGGTTAACGGCACCTTCGATCGTAACTATAACGTGACCGGTCCGATTCGCCTTGAAATCACGAATGCCTCCGGCGACGTGGACATTACCGGCAGCTCCGACGGAAAAGTACACGTGCGTGGCGATGTCCGCGCCTCGGGATTCGGCTTTGACAACCCCCAGAAGCGCCTGGACGACACCGTCGCGAATCCCCCCATCGAACAAACGGGAGACACTATTCGCATCGGCAAGGAAATGTCTCGTATGCGCAACGTAAGTATCGCGTACGTGATTCAAGTGCCGCGCGACACGGAAGTAAGCGCCACCGTCGCATCCGGCGCGCAGACCATTCGCGGCGTGCGCGGTCCAGTAAAAGTTCAGGCCGCTTCGGGGTCCATCCGCGTCGAAAAAATCGAGCGCTACACGCAGCTCGCCACGGCCAGCGGTTCCATTTCCGCAACGGATGTTGGCAATGATCTCCGCGTATCGTCCGCGTCCGGAAGTGTGACGGTCTCGAAAGTCCGCGGCGATGTCGACGTTAGCGCCATCTCGGGCGTCCTTCGCATTTCCAGTCCTGGAGGGCGCGTCGAAGCAGGTACTGCAAGCGGTGATGTCGACATTCAGGGCGCAGCGCACGATGTGAAGGCGCACGCGGCCTCCGGGCGCGTTTTCGTCCAGGGCAATCCGGGCGCCGACAATTATTGGGAATTGAAAACGGCCTCTGGCGTTGTGCAACTCGCCATCCCGGCCTCGGCGAATCTCCATATTTCAGCAGAAGCGGTCTCCGGGGAGATTCGTTCCGACATTCCAATCGTGGTGGAGGAACAGGGAAAGCATTCCCTCCGTGCACACATGGGCAGCGGTGGCGGTCGCGTGGACATCCATACCGTCTCGGGCGAAATTCGCATCACTGGCACAAAATAGTCTTGTACACGTGCCAAGTCCCTGCTCTAGAAGAAAAATAGCCAAGACCTAGCGACAATTCCTCGCAATAGTCTTAGAATCCCGCTGGTATGGCCTCTCAGCCCGTCTATGCTGCGTGTGTAATCTCGATATTTTTCCTTTCCGCTCCGGGCGCACCAATTTGCGGCCACGCCCCGGCGCAAAATGAAAAGAGGCCATCCTCGAAGGCAGCCGCGTCCAGGCAAGACACTTCCTCTAAGCAGCCATCACCTGAAGAACAATTGCAGCAAGCCTTCAACAACTCGGGAAACGATCGCGTGGCGCTGGTGCGGAATCTGGAGGTGTTTCTGAAGGAGAATCCGGATTCGCGGCAGCGGCCCCAGGTTTACCGGGCGCTCGTGGAAGCCTGCCTGAAATTGCGCGACAACGCTCGCGCCGCCGCTTACGCGGAGCGCATCGTCGCGCTTAGTCCTGACGATATCTCCATGACCATTCTGACCATTCAGTTGCTCGAACGGACCGGTGACGAAGCCGCTCTCCGCCGGGCCACAAACTACGCTACGCGCGTTTTGGAATTTGTCGAGCGTGGCTCTCCCGGAGAAAAATCACCGAAGATTTCACCGGAAGATTGGGCTATTGAAAAGAAACGCGATCGCACGTCCGTGCTTACCATGCGCGGAAGGCTCGAACTGAAATTGAAGGACACGGCTGCGGCTCAGAAAGACTTCCAGGCTAGTTATGAGATTCTCCCGAGTTCGGCCGCCGCCGAAAAGCTCGGTGAAATTGCCGAGATGAAAAAAGATTTGAAAGGCGCGATTGAGCAATATGCTCGCGCCTTCGCTCTGGCCGATGCAACGAATAAAACTGCGGGCCGCCGCGAAATCCGGCAGAAGCTCGGCAACGTATGGCGGCTAACTCACGGCTCTGACGTGGGATTAGGCGAGTATCTGCTCCTCACTTACGATGAGGTATCACAGGCTTCTCTCTCGGGAAAGCCGAAGAAAAATGCCGACGCCCGTGAACCTAGCGATTTTATGCTTCGCAAGGCTCCCGAAGGTACGGCCTTCCCGTTGAAAGATGCGAGAGGAAAAATCCTCGTCCTTAATTTCTGGGCCACTTGGTGCGGCCCTTGCCACGCACTGGAGCCTTTTTTTGCTCGCGTCGGCGCGGATTTCCAGTCGAATGCCGATGTTCTCTTTCTAGCCGCCAACTGTGACGAAGATGAAACACTGGTGAAGGGCTATTTGGAAGAGGACAAGCCGCACACACAGGTCGTGTTCGCAGATGGTCTGGATCGGTTCTTCAGCGTCAACTCCTTCCCAACCGTGATGGTGATCGATCGCGCCGGGAAAATCGCCTATCGTTCCGATGGTTTCGAGCCTGACACCTTTGAGGCCAATCTGGCGGCGGCCGTGCGCCGCGCCTTGGCTCCGCAGAGCACTTCGTCGTCCGCCGGAAATTCCGAACCCTAATCGCGCCGAGACCTAAGCGCTCTTCGAAGATTCGTGCGAATATTTCTCAGCCACTTCCCGAGCGGACAGGATCGTATTGACGTGGATTCGAACCGTGTCCTCGACTCTGCGCGCGTAGCCGCCAGCTAGTGTAGTCGCTACCGGAATTTTGCGGCGGCGCGCTTCCTCAAAAACCTGGCGGTCGCGCTGCTTCAATCCTTCTTTCGTCAGTGACAGCCCGCCGAGCTGATCTTCACAGTAGGGATCGGCGCCGCCAACATAAAAAAGAATCTCCGGCTGAAATTCGTCAAGCGCCTTTTGCACCGCGGGAATCAACACTCCCAAATATTCATCGTCATCGGCGCGGTCGGCCATGTTCAGATCGATGCTTGATGGTGGCTTGTGCGCCGGATAGTTGTTCTCCTGATGAATCGAAATCGTAAAGACTGTGGGGGCATTGCGGAAAATCGCGGCCGTGCCGTTGCCGTGATGCACGTCGGTGTCAACAACCATCACCTTTTTTACTGCGCCGTCCGCTTGCAGCCTTCGTATCGCAACGGCCACATCGTGAATCGCGCAGAACCCTTCCCCATGGCCAGGATAGGCGTGATGAAACCCGCCGCTCAGGTTCGAACCGAATCCATCGCGCAGGGCCGATTGCGCGGCGAGAATGGTTCCGGCCGCGGCCAGCCACACTGCCTGGACGAGTTCTGGCGAATAGGGCACTTCCATCTGCATCACCTCGCTGGCAGTGAGTGTGCCGGTTTTCAGTTTGCGCACCCAGTCCGAAGTGTGCACGCGCAGAATATCTTCGTCGGCCGCAGGATCTGGGCGCAAAAAATCTTCCTGCTTGGCGAGTCCATCGCGGAGAAGCATTTCATAGATGAGGCGGAATTTCTGGGATGGAAAAACATGCGGACCAAGATTCAGATCGTAGCGCTCGTGATAAACCAGTTTGAACGGCAGCATGACGCTTGGCGCGACTAGTTCTCGCGTTCGAGGATGAAATCCGGCAGCGTAGCTAGGGCGCGAGAGTATTCGGAATCCTGGCGTCCGTTGAGACAAGCTTTGGCGCGGCAGGCATAATCTTGCGCGAGCGCGCGGGCGCGGTCGAGTGCGCCGGATTCGTGAACGAGCGAAACGATCGTCTCGGGGCGCACGGAATCAAATTCTTTTTCTTGGAGCACGCGGGCGACCAGTTCACGCGCGTCACGATGGCCATTTTCCATCGCGTAGATCAGCGGCAGCGTTACTTTGCCTTCTTTCAAGTCGCTAAGAACGGGTTTGCCAAGTTGTTCCGCGGACGCCGTGAAATCCAGCAAATCGTCGACGAGTTGAAACGCGAGTCCGGCGTACCGCCCGTAATCGGCGAGCGCTTGCTCTTCTTCGCCCTCGAGGCCGCCCAGCACGGCGCCCAACCGCGCGCAGCCGCTGAAAAGACACGCGGTCTTATAAGTCGCCAGCCGCAGAGCGTCTTCTTCAGTTACATCGATGCGTCCGATTTTAGCGAGTTGAATCAGTTCGCCTTCGACCATCTTTTGAGTGAGGTCGATCAGAATGTCGAGGATGCGAAAATTGCGCTCCTCCAGAGCCATCTGAAACGACTGCATGTACAACCAGTCTCCGGTAAGCACGCTGCGATGATTGCCCCATTTTGAATTGGCGGAAGGGCGGCCGCGGCGAGTGTCTGCGCTGTCGATGACATCATCGTGAATCAACGTCGCGCTGTGCAGAAGCTCAACGACCGCCGCGAGACGGATAGCGCTGCTATCTTTGCGGCCCGCGTACCTTGCGGAAAGGAGCAGGAGCGCGGGACGCATGCGCTTTCCGCCTCCGCCCAGCAAATACGCAGTGATTTCGGAAACCGGCGGAAAAGCGGCTTCGCTTTGCCGCGCAAGCTCTTCTTCGACCAAGAGGAGGTCGTCGCGAACGAGATCAAAAATCTCTTTAGCCGTGAGCAGCGCGATGGCAATCTCCCGATCTAACCTTTGTCGTTGAAACCTGGGGCCGTCAGAGTTGCCGGCCGGGCAAGGCCGAAGAAGCGCCGAAAATTCTCCGAAGTGGCGGCGGCAACTTCGTCCGGCGACAAGTTTCTCACACTCGCGAGCGTGCGCGCTACTTCCGCAACGTAGGCAGGCTCGTTACGCTTGCCGCGCCAGGGCTGCGGCGCAAGATACGGAGAGTCCGTTTCAATCAGAATCTTCTCGAGCGGCAAAGCTTTCGCAATGTCGCGAAGGTTCTGCGTTTTCGGATAAGTTGAATTCCCCGCAAAGGAAACCAGGAATCCCATTTCGATTCCGCGACGAGCATCTTCCAGGGTGCTGGTGAAGCAGTGCAAAATTCCGCCGAGCCCGGTGGGGCGCCAGTGCTCTTCGATCATGTTCAAGCAGTCGGACCACGCATCGCGGCAGTGAATGACAATAGGCAGCTTTGCTTGTTGCGCGAGGGCCATCTGGTCGCGAAAAACCCGTTGCTGCACTTCGCGCGGAGAGTGATCGTAAAAGTAGTCGAGGCCGATTTCGCCCCAGGCGGCGACTTTGGGATGTTTCGCCAGCCGGGCCAATTCATCCAAATGCTGCTGTGTGACTTCCTTCGCTTCGTGCGGGTGAATCCCCACGGTGGCATAAATCCAATCGTGCTGCTCGGCGAAAGGCAACGCGGCATCGAGCTTTTCGGGGCCCGGGCCGGTGCCGATCGCAAGCAGAGTGGTCACGCCGGCGGCGCGGGCGCGGTCAAGCATGGCTTCGCGGTCTTCGGCGAATTGCGGGAAGTCAATGTGCGCGTGGGAGTCGATGAGTTCCATTTCTAGAAGTTATCAGTAATCAGTGATCCGCTATCAGTAAGGAAAAAAGGACCTTTCGAAAATTTTCTCCAGGCCGCAAGCACTTCTCTGCTGCCTCCTGATTCCTCACTTAATACTGACAACTTCATTTCAGGCGGGCGCCGATTTCGACGTCTTCGTCGGGGAAGCCGGCGAGGACCGGGCGGCCTTCAGGGCCGACGGAGGCGGCTACGATCATGCCGTTGGATTCCACGCCACGAAGCTTGCGCGGCGCGAGATTGACCACAACAGCGACTTTGCGGCCGATCAATTTTTCGGGTTCGTAATACTGCGCGATGCCAGCGCAGATTTGGCGAATTTCAGTGCCAATATCCACGGTAAGCTTCAGGAGTTTGTCCGCGCCAACGATGCGTTCGGCGGTTTTGATCTGACCGACGCGCATTTCGACTTTGGCAAAGTCCTCGATGCCGATTTTTTCATTTGCGGCCGGCGCAGCGGCCGCAGCAGCGCCGCCAGCCGTGGAGGTACTGGCGGGCGCCACGTGAGGCGCTGGTGAAGATTGTTTTTGTGGTTCGTTTTCCATGGATTCCATCCTCTCGATTGCTTCTGCTTTTTCGATGCGCGGGAAGAGCGCTTGCAACTTTCCGAGCGGCGTACCCGCCGCGAGTTGCCCCCATCGCAAACCATCCAGCGCGATGGACGCAGGCTGAGCCTTCTGGCCGAGCAGCGACCAGACTTTTGCCGTGCTGTCCGGCAAGATAGGATGCGCCAACGCCGTTACGACTCGAAGAACTTCCGCGGTGACCCAGAGAATTGTAGAACGGCGCTGTTGATCGGTGTCACTTTCCCCAAGCGACCACGGATGCTCGGCGGTAAGATACTTGTCCGTCGCGGCAATCAACGACCAAATCTCCTCCAGCACGCGCGAGAACGACAGGTTGTCGTACAGCTCCAGGACTTCCCCGATCGCGGCCTGAACCTGCCCGGCCAAAGCATTGTCTTGCGGTTGAAGCGCGGCAGGCTTAGGGATTTTGCCGCTGCTGTTTTTCTCAATCATCGCCGCAGTGCGGCTGGCAAGGTTACCGAGGCCGTTGGCGAGGTCGCTGTTGTAGCGGGTCACAAGCGCGTCGTAACTGAAATTTCCGTCCTGGCCAAAAACGGTTTCGCGCAGGAGATAGTAGCGAAGCGCGTCCATGCCCAGCACACCCACAATCGGGCGGGGCGTCACGACATTTCCTTTGGACTTGCTCATCTTAGCCGCGTCCATTAGAAACCAGCCATGCGCCCAGACCTGCTTGGGGATCGAGAGACCGGCGGCCATCAGGAACGAGGGCCAGTAGACGGTATGGAACCGAATGATGTCTTTCCCAACGATGTGCACGTCGGCGGGCCAGTATCCCTGTTTTTCATAATTGGGGCCGCCCACGGCGCTGAGATACGCGGTGAGCGCGTCGAACCAAACGTAAAAAACGTGCGGCTCTTCACCGGGAACGGGGATGCCCCATCGAACCGAAGTGCGGGTAATGCTTAGATCGCGCAGGCCGCCTTCGACGAAGCTCAGTATTTCGTTGCGGCGCGATTCCGGCTGGATGAATTCCGGATGCTTGGCGTACCAATTGAGAAGCGGCTTCTGAAACGCAGAGAGTTTGAAGAAATAGTTGGCTTCGGTGACGGTTTCCGTGGGCCGCCCGCAATCGGGACAATTCTCGCCAGGCTTTACGTCGACATAAGCATTGTCATAAATGCAGTATTGCCCGGTGTAATGGCCGGGGTAGACGAAACCGTTTTCACGGCACAGCTTGAAAAGCCATTGCACGGTGTGCGCGTGCTTCAGATCCGTAGTGCGAATGAATTCGTCGCTGGGAATGTCGAGTTCATCCCAGAGCGCTTTCCACTCCGCGGCCATTTTCGCGACGAATTCCGATTCGGGGACGCCGGCTTTTTTCGCGGCACGTTCGACGTTCACGCCGTGTTCATCGGTGCCGGTGGTCATCACCACGTCATAGCCGCGCATGCGTTTGTAGCGCCGGATGGTGTCGCACACGATGGTCGAGTAGGTGTGGCCGATGTGCGGCAAGCCGTTGGTGTAGTAGATCGGCGTGGTGAGATAGAACTTGGGCTTATTGGCTGGCATGTCTAGTTTGTTTTCCCGCTCGTTTCATAGGCGCGGAGGGCCTCGCTGATCACACGCTGCAGAGGAACATTCTTCTCGACGGCGAGTTTGCGGCAGTCGTCGTATTCGGGTGCTACGTGCAGGATGCGGCCGTTCACGCGAGAAATCTTGATGTGCACGTCGCCGAAGTTTGTGGCTACGCTCACAAATTCGCGCGGGAGCGTACGGCGCTGTGCGCGGTAAGTGCGCGCGCCAAAGGTCGTTGTTTCGGCAAAGATCAGCGACATCAATGCGTTGGTATCCTGCGGCTTGCACAAAACCGTGAGTAAGGTGCCGGGACGATTTTTTTTCATCTGCACCGGCGTGGTGTACACGTCAAGGGCGCCGGCGGCCAGGGCTTTTTCCAAGAAGTAGCCGTAGATTTGCGGATTCATGTCGTCGAGATTGGCTTCGATGACGGCAATCTCTTCGTCGAAACCGGCAACGGTTTTTTCGGCCACTTCGCCGATCATAATGCGGACAACATTGGGCTGGCCTTCAAGATCGGCCGTGCCCGCACCGTAGCCAATAGCGGTGACGCTCATCGCCGGCTGCGGGCCGAACGAATCGCAAAGAGTGGCAACGATGGCCGCGCCGGTCGGTGTGACGAGTTCCCTTTGCACGCCGTTGGAATATGTTGGCTTGCCTTGCAGCAAGTTGGCAGTGGCAGGCGCGGGAACGGGCAAAACGCCGTGGGCCATTTTGGCGGTCCCGCCGCCCACGTTCAAAGCGGAGCAGGCAAATTTCTCAATACCGAGGGCGTGGAAACCGATGCAGGCGCCGACAATGTCCACGATGGCGTCGACGGCACCCACTTCGTGAAAATGAATTTTCTCGATAGGGACATCGTGAACGCGGGCTTCGGCTTCACCGAGCTTGACGAAGATTTCTGCAGCGTGGTGGCGTACCTCAGGTGTAAGCTGCGATTTCTGCAAAATCTCAAGAATGGCGCTGAGTGAACGGTGCTTCGACTGATCTTCGGTCGTGACCTTAACGTAAGTGGCGGCCATGCCGTTTTTCCAGACTTTTTCGGCGGAAAGCTCCCATCCGGGAACCTGGAGGCCGCGCAAACCTGAGCGGAGTTGTTCGGCATCGCAGCCCGCGTCAACCAACGCGCCTAGAGTCATGTCACCGCTAATGCCCGAAAAACAATCAAAATAGGCTAGTTTCATGGAAATCTGCCGCGGGAACTGCCTGCCCTGTTCAAGTCCCGTTGTCGAAGTCTTGATAGTATCGGCGGCGGGAGAGTGTGTCAAACGACCTCCCCACCCCCATGTGTTTTTCATAAGTGTTCATTCTGAAGTAAGTTTAAAGGCATTTGTTTTCACACACTTTTGCAAGTGTTGATTCTAAAAGGACTTAGATTGCACAAGAATTGTGCAATCTCGGAGATACTGGGCGCCGCGGTCCGCTGGAAGCAAGCGAT
>Ga0209472_1000222_pt1 | contig 35055 bp, 27 predicted proteins | sample GraSoiAngelo_130_FD_185887 | JGI IMG/M metagenome (GOLD analysis project Ga0209472, IMG submission 185887) | Grasslands soil microbial communities from the Angelo Coastal Reserve, California, USA - 14_0929_02_20cm (SPAdes) (version 2) | ecosystem: Environmental > Terrestrial > Soil > Grasslands ... | reverse complement strand
GGTAGCTCTTCAGCAACTCGCGAACTTCCAGTTCCACCAATTCGAGCAGCTCCTTATCTTCCACCATGTCGCACTTGTTCAGGAACACCACGATCGCCGGAACGCCCACCTGCCGCGCCAGCAGAATGTGCTCCCGCGTCTGCGGCATCGGCCCATCCGTCGCCGCCACCACCAGGATCGCGCCGTCCATCTGCGCGGCTCCCGTGATCATGTTCTTGATATAGTCCGCGTGCCCCGGGCAATCCATGTGCGCGTAATGCCGGTTCGCCGTTTCATACTCCACGTGCGACACGGCAATTGTGATTCCGCGCTCGCGCTCTTCCGGCGCGTTGTCAATGGTATCGAACGCGCGGAACGCCACTTTAGGATTGTGCTTCGAAAGCACCTTGGTAATCGCCGCCGTTAACGTCGTTTTGCCATGGTCGATGTGACCAATGGTCCCGATGTTCACGTGCGGCTTGTTGCGCTCGAATTTCTCCTTCGCCATTTCGTCCTCTGCTCCTCAGTCGAAGTCTTGCAAAACTCTGAAAACCGACTATTTCCCCCCGCGGGCCTTCTTGACAATCTCCTCAGCCAGATTGTTCGGAAGTTCCGCGTAATGCGAAAAATGCATGGTGAACGTCGCGCGTCCTTGCGTGCGGCTGCGCAAATCCGTGGCGTAGCCGAACATCTGCGAGAGCGGCACTTCCACGCGAATCACGTTGCTGCCCGCCCGGTTTTCCGTGCCCTGAATCGCTGAACGTCGTGCGTTGAGGTCGCCAAAAACCTGCTGCATGTATTCTTCCGGCGTAACCACTTCCACTTTCATGATCGGTTCGAGCAGCACCGGCGACGCCTTCGCGCAGGCTTCTTTGAACGCCATCGAGCCCGCGATTTTGAACGCCATTTCCGAGCTGTCCACATCGTGATAGCTGCCGTCCACCAGAACAGCCGCGACGTCCACCATCGTGAAGCCCGCCAGGATGCCGTTGTCCAGTGCTTCCCGGATGCCTGCCTCGATCGGCGCGATGAACTCGCGCGGAATCGACCCGCCGATAATCTTGTCGATGAACAGGAAACGGTGCTCTTTGTCAAACTTCCATTTGCCGGCCGGCCCGCCAACCACTTCCTTGGCCAGAGCGTCGAGATCGTCGGTGGACATCTCTTTCATGCTCTCGTGGCTGGAACTCGGAATCGGATGCAACTCGATTTTGCAGTGTCCGTACTGGCCGCGACCGCCGGTCTGTTTGATGTACTTGCCTTCCGCGGTAGCCTTCTTGCGAATCGTTTCACGGTACGCCACTTGCGGACGGCCCACATTCGCCTGCACGTTATATTCGCGCAGCATGCGGTCCACTATGATTTCCAGGTGCAATTCGCCCATGCCCGAAATCAGCGTCTGCCCCGTATCCGGCTCGGTCGAAACGCGGAACGTCGGATCTTCCTGCGCCAGCCGCTGCATGGCCACGCCCAGTTTGTCCTGGTCGGCCTTGGTCTTTGGCTCGATAGCCACGGAAATCACCGGTGTCGGAAACTCGATGGATTCCAGGATAATCTGCTTGTTCTCGTCGCACAGCGTGTCGCCCGTGTTTACGTTTTTCAGCCCCACGCAAGCGCAAATGTCACCCGCATACACTTCTTCAATTTCTTCACGCTTGTTGGCGTGCATCTGCAGCAAGCGGCTGATGCGCTCGCGCGTGCCTTTCGCCGAGTTGTAAACGTAGCTTCCGGATTTCAGCACGCCGGAGTAAACGCGGATGTACGTCACATGGCCGACGAACGGGTCAGACATAATCTTGAACGCCAGCGCCGCAAAAGGCTGATCGTCGCGCGCCAGCCGCAATTCGGTTTCATCATTCGCCGGATTCGTGCCTTCTACCGGCGGCACGTCCACGGGAGACGGCAGGTAATCCACAACCGCGTCGAGCAGCGGCTGAATGCCCTTGTTCTTGAATGCCGAACCCGCTAGCACTGGAACAATCTTCAGCGCCAGCGTCGATTTGCGAATCGACTTGCGCATTTCATCCAGCGAAAGCGTGCCTTCGTTCAAATACTTGTCGATGACTTCGTCATCGTGTTCGGCGATGTATTCGACAACCTTATTGCGGTGCTCGTCGTAAAACTTCTTGTCGATCGCGGAGCCCTTTAAGGCCGCGGCAACGTCCGGCCGCGAATCCACAAAAGCCTTGTCCCACAATTTCTCGACGGGGAAAGTTTCGTACTTCGCGCCCAGCGTTTCTTCCAGCCAGACAATCACTTTCTCTTCCAGGAAATCGATGATTCCGATGAAATTATCTTCGCGGCCGAGGGGGAATTGCAGGGGAACGGGGTGAGCTCCAAGACGCTTTCGAATAGTGCCGATCACATGGTCAAAATCGGCGCCCATGCGGTCCATCTTATTCACAAAACAGATGCGCGGGACGCGGTACTTGTCCGCCTGCCGCCACACCGTCTCGGATTGCGGCTGCACGCCGGCGACGGAATCGAACACGCACACCGCGCCGTCCAGCACGCGCAGCGAGCGTTCCACTTCCACGGTAAAGTCCACGTGCCCCGGCGTATCAATAATGTTGACGCGATATTTCTTTCCGAAGCGGTCCCAAGCAGCCGTCGTCGCGGCGCTTGTGATCGTAATCCCGCGCTCGCGCTCCTGCTCCATCCAGTCCATCGTGGCCGTGCCTTCATCCACCGAACCGATCTTGTACGTCACACCCGTATAAAACAGGATGCGTTCCGTCGACGTGGTCTTTCCGGCGTCGATGTGCGCCATGATCCCGATGTTGCGGGTGTCTTCGAGTTTGAATACCCTGCCCATGGCTCCTGGAACGGCTTTCTTTTCTCCTCGAGTTGCGACTGCTTCGTTCACGACAACCACCAATCCTTTACCAGCGTCCTTTTTTACCAGCGATAATGGGCGAACGCCTTGTTCGCTTCCGCCATGCGGTGCACGTCTTCCTTCTTCTTGATGGCTCCGCCGCGCGCATTCGCCGCGTCAATCAACTCATCCGCGAGCTTGTCCACCATCGTCTTGCCCGCGCGCTCCCGCGAGTACTGCAGCAGCCAGCGAATCGCCAGCGACTGCCTGCGGAACGGATTCACTTCCACCGGAACCTGATAGTTCGCGCCGCCCACGCGACGCGTCTTCACTTCCAGCAACGGCTTCACGTTCTCGATGGCTTTCTTGAAAATCTTCAACGCATCGTCGTTGGTCTTCTTCGCCACCTGATCCATCGCGCCGTAAAATACGCGCTGCGCCGTCGACTTCTTGCCTTCCCACATCATCGAGCAAATGAACTTCTCCACAATGTCGCTGGCATAGACGGGGTCGGTCGCTTGCGCTCTCCGGAAAACGAGTCCTTTGCGTGGCATTGCTCTTTATCGCTCCTTCAAAGATCGTTTCACACCCAACTGTGAAGCTGTTACCCTACTTCGCCTGTGCAGCCTTAGGCCGCTTGGCTCCGTACTTCGATCGCCCCTGCTTGCGGTTTTCCACGCCCGCCGCATCCAGCGTTCCGCGCACGATGTGATAGCGCACTCCCGGCAAATCCTTTACGCGGCCCCCGCGCACCAGCACGATCGAGTGCTCCTGCAGGTTGTGCCCGATACCCGGAATGTAGGTCGTCACTTCGACGGCATTCGTCAGCCGCACGCGCGCCACTTTGCGCAATGCCGAGTTCGGTTTCTTCGGCGTTTGCGTGTACACGCGAATGCACACGCCGCGCTTTTCCGGACAGCCCGCCAGCGCAGGCGACTTCGTCTTCATCCGGACCGCTTCACGTCCCATCCTTACCAATTGCGAAAACGTCGGCACAGTCGTCCCTCTATCGCGCGCAAGAATTTTCGCTGCTCCCGCAAGGCGCGCACACAAAATCGCGAGAGTGCAGTCCAGTGCTGAAAGGTCTACTGCGAATCCGGAGATACCACCAGCAAGAAACTCCGTACGCACTCCAAGAAGTAGAACAAATCTCTTGGCTTCAGTTCGGAGAGGCTTACTCGGCTTTGCGGGGCTGGCGCCCCATTCCGGCCGCTCTTCCGTCCCATTCCGTCTTACATTGTTCCGGGACCGAAGATATTTCCCTTCCAACCTCAACGGCTCCCAACAACTTGGAGCCGCCCCACTCAGGGCAAAATCTCCCCTGACAAACATCGAAGTATAGGGAAGAAATCGCGTTCTGTCAAATCCTTCGCAACAATCCCGCAAAAAACTCTGTGGAAATCAATCACTTGGCACGATTCGTGCCCCTGTCCCCGGAACCGCGGGAGTGGGCCAACAGCGGGCCCTTTCGCCCCCAGCGCACAGCGACTCCACTCGGCACACGCGCAGATATCGATTTGCATGTATGTCACTGATACTAAGGCAGTTAGATCAGTTCCTTCCTAGTGCTGCACCGCCGACTTCATCTCCGCTGGCGACGACGCGGACTTCCAAGGCTTCTCCGCCGTATGCCGGGGAACCGCCAAGTGCCCTCCTTCAACCACCTCATAGCCATCTCGGATGACCAGGTCCACCGTGGCCAAGTCGTCCAAATTCTCGTCCGGCCTGCCGTCCACGACCAGCGCGTCAGCCAGCTTCCCCGGCAGCAAAGTACCCAGCCGGTCATCCATATCCAAGATCTCCGCGTTCGTCTTTGTCGCCGCCACCAACGCCTCCGGAACGCTCCATCCCGCTTCCACAAAATTCTTCAGCTCCCGGATGTACGGCCCGGGCATGTAGCGGTACCAATGCAAAATTAAGTCCGTGCCGACTCCGCACTTGATCCCGGCCTTCCGCAAACGCTTCAGCATCTCCAAATTAGCTTCCTTCGAAAACGTAAACCGCCGCGAGGTCGATCCAAAATATCCCCCCCATTCCTCGAAAATAATTTGGTACGGAATGAGCGTCGGATCGGCCGCCACTCCTTTCTTCGCCATCAACTGGATCGTCTCCTCGCTTCGCGGCAACGGATGCTCGACGGTGTCCGCTCCCGCTTCGACTGCTCGCTGAATGTAAAACGTCTCCGCATCCACTGTCACTTTCAGTCCCAACTCGTGCGCCTCCGTAACCGCGGCCTTGACCTCCTCGGCAGAAAAGTGGCTTCCCAGCTTGATGACATCCGCACCTTTATGGAATTGCTCCCGCACCGCTTGTCGCCAATCATCTGGCCCCGAGGCCAGCCGCGTTGCGCCCATCAATCCGATGATTTCATCGGGAGTGTTCTCCGTCGAGTGTCCGCCCTCGCCCGTGATGAATGCGCCCGCAGGAAACACCCGTGGCCCCGCAATCCGATTCTCAGCTACCCACCCTTTCAGCCGGAACGTCACATCTCCCTTTGATCCCACATCGCGCACACTCGTGATTCCGCTCTCGATGAAATAGCGCAGCTTTTCGACGGCTCGCAGCGTCGCGTCGGCATCGTTCATCGCCACTCCAATATCTTCCTGATTTAGCGGGTACGTCAGGTGGGTGTGCAAGTCGATCAGACCGGGTAGAATTGTCTTCCCCGAAACGTCGACCACGTGCGCGTCTTTCGGCCAATCGGTCGAGCCGGGCGGCAGAATCTTTACAACTTTATTCCTCTCAATAACTAGCGTGCCCTCCCGCGCAGGCGCTCCCGTGCCATCAAAGATTCTTCCATTGCGCAGAACCAGCGTGCCTTCCGGCCCTCGCGGTCCCGGCTTCACGACGGTGCGTCGCGGATCATCGCTTACCGGTGTCTTCGGATCGAGAAACTTTCTGCGATCTTGCGCCTTCTCTTGTGTCCAGCTTTGCGAGCCGAAAAGCAAGAGAAAAACCATCAGGCCCAGCGCCTTTGTTTTCATTCTTCCGTCCTCCACGGACGAGTTTTTATCACAGTTCCACGCTCTCTGGGCCGCTCAAAGAGAATTGCGGCGACACGCTGGTCACGCGCCGCCCGCAATCTTTCAAATCTTTTTGTCCCAACCCGCTACTTCGGAGCTTCTTCCTTCTTTTCAGCCTCCGCAAACTCCCTGGACCACAACCCAAACGCTTTCAACATCTCATCCTGATGCTGCGCGCACAGCATTTTCACGGTCTTTTCCACAGGCCATGGCGATGCAAAACGCTCCGGCCGGTCCGCAATCCAGTAAGCCGCCAGCGCCATCAACGTGGCGTTTTGCGCCAGCACGTCCGGGTTCACCGCTTCCAGCGCGTCCGCCGACGAGTGATGTGTGTATTTGTACTCCGGCGAATCCTGATCCATGTTGATTCCCGGCAATCCGGCCATCGAGAAGGGCAGTGTGTCCGTCCCACTTTCCACTTTGTCAGTCACGGCAATGTTCCGAATCGACGAGAGCGACTGCGCGAAGAGCTGAAAGCTCGCCACCAAATCGTCCCGCCCTCCTAATTGAAATTCCCTTACCGGTCCTTGCCCGTTATCCAGCACCAGGTTGCCCAAATGATTGGCCATCTCCGATTGATGCTGTTTCATGTACGCGAACGAACCGTCCAGTCCCTGCTCCTCTCCAGTGAACAACACAAAGCGAATCGTCCGTCGCGGCCTCATCCCCGAACGCACAATCGCTTCGGCCGACGCCAACACGCTTGCCGAGCCCGTGCCGTTGTCCGTCGTTCCTTCCGACAGGTCCCAGGAATCCAGATGCGCGCCCACCACAAGCACCTGCTCTGGATTCTCGCGCCCGCGAATTTCTCCCACCACGTTCGCCGACTCCACCGGCCCGCTTGTAAACGTATTCTGCACGTTAAAGCGCACGCGCACTTTTTTCCCGTTCTCGACGTATCGTTCGAGTTGCCCTTGATCCTCGGCGGTCAGCGACAACACCGGCATAGCAAAATCAGCGTCAAAGCCAAGTATCCCGGTGTGCGTAAGATTCATTCCCACGGCCTTCGATCCTCCCTGGCCCCCGATCACCGCCACCGCTCCCGCTTTGCTGGCCGCCTTCAGGAAATCTCCATAGATGGCAAACAGCGAATCCACATCCTTCTTTGGAGCGCCCTTCATGACCACCAGCACAATCTTTCCGGAAAGCCGCGAAGTGTGTTTGGCCTCTTCTTCGATATCGAAGAGATTCGCGGCTACGACTTCACCTTCCGCGCCCCCTGCTGGCGTCGATCCCGTCCAGCCCATTGCATCCACGTGCAACGGCCGCCGAACAGGCAGGAGCAATTCTCCTTGCGCCGTGCCGCGCGTCCATCCACGCCAGAGCTGGTATTTTTCCTTGTGTACGTTTTCGAGGCCCATGGCCTTCATCTTCCCCACGCCCCACTCTTCGGCCTTTCGTTCCGACGGCGATCCTGTCACGCGCGCGCCAATGTCATCGCTCAGCTCAGTGAGATATTGGAACGCGTGCGAATCCATCATCCCTTCGCCCGCAATCTTCACGAGGGCCGGCTTCGTACCATCCTCGTCCGGCCCCTTTGGCACCGGCCGGTTATCCGCCCGCGCCGTCCCCAAGCACAATTCCAACGCCATCACCATCACACTAGCCACGACACGCCGCATTCGCATTCTCCTTACGCCACTCGCGCAGACAGCCTCTATCACGCTCTCAGACGCACCCGCCGCCTTCCGGTTTCTTTCTCTGAACTGCTTTGTCTCTTCTGTCTTTCTTCCTCTGAGTACTCTGTGCTCTCTGCGTCCTCTGTGTAAAATTCTTTGTTTTTTCCCTCGCACCCGTCTCAATACTCGTGCGGATTCGGCAACCGGCCCGCAGCCCTCTCTTTACGCACTTTCCTCCTCGCTCTAAACTGCCAGCGAGGGCCATCTTGCGACTCCATCTCACCTACCATCCGCTCTTGCGTGCGCTCGCAGTGTCTTTTCTATTTGCTCTTGTTACTCCTCCTGGATCGCCAACCCAGCAAGCTCCCCAAAAACAATCCGAAAAACCCGCCGCAAAGCCTTCGCCTCCTCCCGAGAAACCAGAGAACCCCGCTCAAATCGAGCTCCTAGAAACCCACTACCGCTTCGAAGTCAATGGCGACAGCCGCAAGGAAGTCCATACTCGCGTGCACATCAAAAACGAACTCGGCGTCCGCCAGTTCGCGCGCATCAATTTCGACTACAACCGCTCTTTCCAATCCATCGAAATCCCGCTCGTTCACATCACTCACCCCAGCGGCGGCACCGCCGACATTCTCCCCAGCGCCATCAGCGACAATCCCAATCCTGCCGTTGTCAACGCCCCCGCTTATCAGGACGTTCGCGTCAAATCGGTCCGCATCCTCGGCCTCGCACCTGGCGACATCCTCGAATACCGCATCATCACAACGACTACCCACCACCCTCTCGCTCCCGACTTCTGGCTTTCCCACGACTTCGCGCGTGAAGGGATCGTCACGCAAGAATCCTTTGAGATAGATCTGCCTGCCTCGCGCGACTCGAAGCCCTTTACTTCCATTGCAGCGCACGATTACGAAACTATACGATCTGGGAATGCGGCCGAAGCGAGGCTCATTTACTTGTGGAAGCGCCCTCCAACTGCTTCGAGTTCTCTCGAAACGTCACGGAAGATCTTTGACCTACCCTTGGCTTCGGTGGAATCGGATATTGTTCTCACCACATTCAAAGGCTGGGCCGAGTTTGAGATAGCGGTGCAAAAATCATTCGAGAAGGCATTGCAGATTACCCCTCAGCTTAAAGCCGAGGCTATCGAATTGACCCACGGCCGTGGCAAACCGGAAGACGACCTCCGCGCCCTCTACGATTTTGTCTCTAAGAACATACCCACAGTTGATCTTCAGTTGGACTCCGCAGGCTTCCGGTCCCGGGGAGCAGAACAAATCTTGTCCTCGGGCTACGCCACTCCGGAAGAAAAATGCGTACTGTTGTCCGCACTCGCGACCGCCGTTGGGCTGCGGGCACAGCCGGCTTTTACTCTTTCTGGTGCCCACCCTCGGTTTGCCCCTCCTACTCCCTCAATTCTCAGCCACCCTCTCGTTATGTCGGCCCTTGCCGCGCAGTTAGTTTGGCTCGATCCGTCCGTTGAAGTCGCCCCATTCGGAATGATTGCTTCCAATATGCGCGGTGGGGTGGCAGTACCTTTGCATCCTACGACGGACATTTCGTTTTTGGAGGATATTTCCAAGGACTTGCCCTTTCCAGCGTCGCAGCGTGTAAGAGTCGATGCCATTCTCGGCGCCGACGGCAATCTCAACGCCAAAGTTCACTACTCCATGCGTGGCGACAACGAACTGCTTCTCCGGCTCACCTTCCATAAGTCGCCAAAAGAAAAATGGAAGGATCTCGCCCAGCTTCTCTCCCTCTCTGATGGCTTCCGCGGCCAAGTGACCAGCGTCGCCGCGTCCGATCCCTACGCGACAAAAGAACCTTTCACCGTGGAATACGAAATCACCCAGCCCAAATTCGTCGATTGGTCGAAGAAGCCCGTTCGCATCCCCGCTCTGCTTCCCCAGCTAGGATTGCCTGATCTGCCCGCAAAGCCTGCCCCGGGCGTCGCCGTTTCGCCCATCGAGCTTGGCACTCCGCTTGAAGTCGAGACGCACATGACTCTACATCTTCCCACCGGGACGACCGTCGCCCCGCCAACCGGCTCTTCCGTCGTGCGCGATTACGCCACCTTCGCTTCCCAATACTCCGCAAAGGGACAGACCGTCTCGGCTTCGCGCCATATCAACTTTCTACAACGGCAGGTTCCTGCCGACCGCGCCGCCGATTACTACGCCTTCCTCCGCGCCGTCCAAAACGACCAAGCCCAGGGCTTTACCCTCGACCGCGCTTCACCCACCGGGCCAGCTGCCAAGCCCGCTGCTTCCTCAGTCGCCGCTCCCCCTCCAACCCCCAAACCTTGATCGCAGCGTCGGTCCCATTCGACGCCACCAAAGTCAAGCCTCCTTGATTTTCAATCCGTTACAAGAAACTCCGACCCGCCGCAGCTTTTCCTTGACATCCCTTTCCTACTTGCTATACTTATTCCTGTAGATAACTCCGCGACGAATAAGCCTATCGTCCTGCGAGACTTCGTCTTTGATGAGAAATTCGTTTTCAGCTTGTGCTTATTTCTGTGTCAACATGACCACAAAAAAGGCAAGCTCTTTAGATTCAGCCGCTTAACAAGATGCCCATTTTGTAAGCCCTTTATTTTGACAGTCATGCGTGTAATGGGGGGTGGGGTACCCCCTGCCCTGAAGATTTGGAGCCAGACGATCCTCACTTTGCATTGAGGGAAATGCGGAATTGACAGGAGCGGCCCTTCGATGTAACAAGAGTTGTTCGCCTTTGTGAGCAGTTCGCCCTGATCTGAGTGAATGCATGCCGCCAATCTCCGGCCCATAACGACGCCAACGCCGCGGCCCAATTCACATTGAAACCGTAAACGGACCAAGCGCCGTCACCAACGCCTAAGTCCATCGCTGTCAAACACGCCCCGCCCTCAAGGATTCCGTGATGCGTTTGTCTTTGTTCGTGCGCCCGACCGCGTTCGCTTGGGCGGCAATTGTAGGCTCCCTTTTGGGCGGCTGCTCGGGGACAACTTCCGGCGGATCGAATCCCACAGCACCTGTGATTGTCACGCAACCGGCGAACCAGACCGTCTCCGTCGGCCAGGCGTCGGCTTTCACCGTAGCGGCGATCGGTACGCCCCCCTTGAGCTACCAGTGGCAGAAGGATGGGACAACCATTGGCGGTGCGACTTCTTCGTCCTACACCACACCGGCTACGACAGCCGCAGACAACGGCGCACAATTTCGCGTTGTCGTCAGCAACTCGGCAGGGAGCGTGGCCAGCAGCGCCGCCACGCTCACCGTGAACTCAGGACCGCCACCGCAATTGCAAATCACTACGACGAGCTTGCCGAATGGCCAGCTACAGACTGCGTACTCCGCCACCTTGCAGGCCACCGGAGGCACAACCCCCTATAGCTGGAGCATTAGCTCGGGTTCCCTTCCCACCGGGCTCACGCTCGCCGCCACTACCGGCGTGATTAGCAGCACGCCCACGGCCGCAGGAACTTTTCCGTTCACCGTCAAAGTGAGCGACAACGCAGGCAACTCCGCCTCGGCCCCTCTGACAATCATTATCACAGCCACGACCGCAGCAGCCCCGTTCGGCCATGTTGTGATCGTGGTGGAAGAAAACACCAACTACGCGAACGTCGTAGGCAGCAGCCAGGCGCCTTACTTGAACAGCCTGATGACGCAATACGGTTCGGCAACGCAGTATTACGCCAACACGCACCCATCCATCGGCAATTACATGATGCTGACCACCGGACAAGTGCTGACAAACGACGACGGCCAAACACCGCAGAGTTTTCCGGTTTCTGCGAACAACGTGGTGCGGGAGTTGCTAGCGGCGGGGAAGACATGGAAATCCTACGCCGAGGACTTGCCGTCCGTAGGTTACACCGGTGGCGACACGGGAAACTACGCCGTACGGCACAACCCGCTGGCCTATATAGCCGACGTACAGACCACCGCATCGCAGCAACAAAACCTCGTGCCCTTTACGGAATTCCCGTTAGACCTCGCCGCCGGGAGTTTGCCGGACTTTTCCTTCATCGTGCCCAACTTATGTGACGACGCGCACGATTGCAGTCTTAATGTCGCGGATACCTGGCTCAAGACCAACATCGATCCGCTGATCAAGAATTCCGCATTTCAAAAGGACGGCCTCTTGATCGTCGTCTTCGACGAATCCGGAAACGACAACACGCATGGCGGCGGACGCGTCGTGGCAGCGCTGGTCAGCCCGGCGTTTTCCAAGGCTGGGTATTCGTCTACAACTCTCTACCAGCACCAAAGTGTGCTTCGACTGATCCTCGAAGGCTTGGGTGTGAAAACACTTCCAGCGTCGGCCTCTAGCGCGCCTGTCATGTGGGAGTTTTTTACGTTTGTTCCGCCGGCCTAGGAGTGGCCGCGTGAGGAAAAGGAAGTGGAAACGCGTGCGAGCAAACGTAAGCTAGCAAGACGACGCTACCTAATCTCGAGAATTTCTTTCTCTTTCGCTGCCGACAGATCTTCGATCTTTTTGGTTTCCGCGTGCGCGATTTTTTCCAGTTCGTCCAGCGCCCGTTTCTGTTCGTCCTGGCTGATTTTTTTGTCCTTCTCCAGCTTGTCGATGGCTTCTTTAATGTCGCGCCGGATGTTGCGCACCGCGGTGCGGTGGTTCTCCAGCACCTTGTGCAGATGTTTTACGATTTCCTTGCGCCGCTCTTCCGTCGGCGCCGGCATTGGCACCCGCACGACTTTGCCGTCGTTTGTGGGATTTAGCCCCAGGTCCGAACTCCGGATGGCTTTGTCGATCAGCGGCACCGCGCTTGGGTCCCACGGTGAAATCACGAGCAACGTGGCCTCGGGCGCCATCACCGTGCCAAGCTGATTCACCGGCATGGGTGTGCCGTGATAATCCACGCGGATGGCGTCCAGTATGGAAGCATTGGCGCGCCCAGTACGCAGCGTGCCAAGCTCCTTACGAAAATCATCCACCGCTTTTTCCATCCGCGTCCTGCCCGCGGCCATGGCCTCTTTCACTGTGCCCATCGTCGTCATAACGTCCCTGTAGCTCACCCCTTCAGGGGTAGGCTTTTCCGATCTTTGAACTTTAGACTTTCAACTGTCGATCGAGGATCCCGACCCTGTCGGGGCTGTGAACTTTCCTTACGCCGGCGTAACTTTCGAGCCCACGCGCTCTCCGAGCACCACGCGCTTGATATTTCCCGGGCGGTTCATGTTGAACACCACGATGGGCATGCCGTTGTCCATGCACAGCGAAATCGCCGTCGAGTCCATCACCTTCAGGTTCTGGCTCAGCACTTCGCGGTAGGAAATCGCGGCAAAAAATTTCGCGTCCGGAATCTGCTCCGGGTCGGCGTCGTAAACTCCGTCTACGCGCGTGGCTTTCAGGATCACGTCAGCTTTGATTTCCATCGCGCGCAGCGCCGCTGCCGTGTCCGTCGAAAAATACGGATTTCCTGTCCCGGCCGCGAAAATCACCACGCGGTCCTTTTCCAGGTGCCGGATGGCGCGCCGCCGGATAAACGGCTCGGAAACTTCTTTCATCTCGATGGCGCTCAGCACGCGCGTGAACACGCCTTCTTTTTCGAGCGCGTCCTGCAGCGCCAGCGCGTTGATCACCGTCGCGAGCATGCCCATGTAGTCTCCGGTCGCGCGCTCGATCTCAAAACCTTTCTGCCTCGCGCCGCGGAAAATGTTTCCTCCGCCGACCATGATCGCCGTCTGTACGCCCAGCGCGTGCACGTCCTTCAGCTCGCGCGCGATGCCTTGAATCGTTTCCCCGTGGATGCCGAATCCTTGCGGTCCTTGGAACGATTCTCCGGAGAGCTTCAGTAGAATTCTTTTGTACGCCGGCTTGCTTTTTTTCACGCTCTTCTTTCCAGCTTTCTTCGCTGCTCCCATGAGTCTCCGATTCGAGGGGTCTAAAATCCCGTGAATTGTAACAAACTATGTTCGCGCCCGCACATTTTGGAGTGCGGGCGCAAGCTCGCGCTTTCCAAAAAAAAGCGTCCCGGCGGTAACCGGGACGCTGAAGATTGATTCGAGTTGTGTTTGAACTATGCTTTCACCGGCACGGGTGCTGCTTCCGGCCCGGCGGCTCCGCCACTCACTTCGCCGACCTTGAAACGCACGAAGCGCCGGATCGAAATGTTTTCACCCAGTTTGGAGATCGCCTGCGCGATCATCTCGCCGATGGTCACACTCTCGTCCTTGATGTAGTGCTGTTCGTAGAGGCAGTTTTCCTCGTAGAACTTTTCCATCTTGCCGTTCACAATTTTTTCGACGACCGCCTCCGGCTTGCCGGTCGCCAGCGCCTGCGCTTTGTAAATATCGCGCTCTTTTTCGAGCATCTCCGGCGTCACTTCTTCGCGCCGCACGTAGCGTGGATCCAGCGCCGCGATGTGCATCGCGATGTCGTGCGAAAGCTGCTGGAACGCATCCGTGCGCGCCACGAAATCAGATTCGCAATTCAGCTCCACAAGCACGCCGATTTTCCCCCCGGCGTGGATGTAGCTGCCCACGAGCCCTTCCGACGCTTCACGCATGGCTTTTTTTGCGGCCGCGGCCTGTCCTTTCTTTCGCAGGATCGCGATGGCTTTCTCGATGTCGCCGCCCGCTTCCACAAGCGCGGCGCGGCAATCCGCGAAACCGGCGTTGGTCCTCTCGCGCAATTCCTTTACGAGTTGTGCCGGGATTTGCACTGCTGGCTGTTGTGTACTCATCCTTTTTTCTCTTTGCTGATTGGCAATTTCTTGTGATGCTACTAGCTACAAAACGGCCCGCACCGAATCGCTCGGCGCGGGCCTCGCAGATTTCCTACCCGCGCAAATTGCTTTAGCGTTTTTCCTCGTCGTCAGGAGGAACAGTGGCTTCCGCCGTCTCGGCGGGCACTTCCACAACTCCCTCGACGAAGTCGCCCTCCTGCTTCTCGTACTGTTCGTACGCGCTGGTATCGACGTACTCGACGCCGTCGACCAGCGCCTGATCTTCCGCGGCTTTCTGATCCGCCACCTGCGACTGCTGGTAAGCGTTGTGGCCTTCGAGCACGGAATCGGCAATCTTGGTCGTAAACAGGCGGATGGCGCGCAACGCGTCATCGTTCCCGGGAATAATCCAGTCCACCACGTCCGGATCGCAATTCGTATCCACCACGGAAACGACGGGCACGCCCATGCGCCGCGCTTCCTTTACGGCGATCTCTTCCGCGTTGGAATCGATCACGAACATGGCGTCCGGCAACTGCGTCATGTTCTCGATGCCCTCGAGGTTCTGATGCAGGTGCTTCATCTCGCGGTCCAGCCGGGCTTGTTCTTTCTTGGAAAGCTCTTTGATGCGGCCGTCTTCGGTCATGGCCTTCAGCAGCTTCAGCCGCTTGATGGATTTCTGCAGCGTCGCCCAATTCGTCAGCGTGCCGCCCAGCCAGCGGTGGTTCACGAAAAACGCACCGCAACGCTTGGCCTCTTCGGCGACCGCTTCCTGAGCCTGCCGCTTGGTGCCCACAAACAAAACCGTTCTGCCTTGTCCGGAAAGTTCGCCCACGAAGCGGCTTGCTTCGCGGAACATTTTGAGGGTTTTCTGAAGATCGATAATGTGGATGCCGTTGCGTTCGCCGAAAATGTACTCCTTCATTTTCGGGTTCCAGCGCCGCGTCTGGTGGCCGAAGTGGACTCCGGCCTCCAGCAACTCTTTCATCGTAATTTCTACTGCCAAGTTACCTCCTAATAGGATGGCTGTTTGCGGTGGCGCCGCTTCATTTAACAAATCGTCGCCACAGAACAGCCTCTTGCCGGCTTCTTGCCGGCCGTGATCTCAGCGGGCTGACTTGCGTCAGCCCGCTGGAGCTCGATTGGCCCCGATCAAATCGGGGCCGAAAAATTAGCGCTTCGTGAACTGGAAGCGCTTGCGCGCGCCCTTCTGCCCGTACTTCTTGCGTTCTTTCATTCGCGAGTCGCGCGTCAAAAATCCGTTCTTGCGCAGCGCCGCCCGCAACTCCGGATTGAACCGCGAAATCGCTCGCGACAATCCCATGCGCACTGCCCCTGCCTGGCCACCAACTCCGCCGCCATGCGCGGTTACCACCACGTCCACCTGGTCCGCGATGTTCGTGAACTTCAGCGGCTCCGTCGCGTCATGCTTCCAGGCATGATTCGGAAAGTACTTTTCGACTTCCCGGCCGTTCACCGTAAACTTGCCGGCTCCCGGACGCACGAACACGCGCGCCACCGATTCCTTGCGCCGTCCCGTCCCGAGAAACCATGTCTGTGTGCCCGCTAGGGGCGTTCCCGTAGAACTCAACGTTCCTCCTCGCGATGGATGACTGCCCGGCAGCCATCTCGATACCAGTCCGCTCAGCGGCAAATATTCTTCCGCTGTTTTGCGGATCAATCTCAAACTTCACGCCTGCTTATTCCCCGCTAAGGCACCACTTAGAAGGAACAGCTACGTGCGGAAAAAACGAATCTCGCTTACAGCGAAACGGCTTGCGGCTTCTGCCCGGCGTGCCGCGCCAAACCTGCGGCGTCTCGGTAAATGCGCAATTTCTTTGCCCGCCGCGCGCGCAGCTTGTTCTTCGGAAGCATCCCGAGAACCGCCTCGCGGATCATCCAGTCGGCTTTGGCCTCGCGCAACCGCTTCGCGGGCACTTCCTTCAGTCCGCCAGGGTACCCGCTATGCGAATAATAAACTTTTTGCTCGACCTTGTTTCCGGTCATGCAGACCTTGTCCGCGTTAATCACCACCACGTGGTCGCCCGAATCCAGGTACGGCGTAAAGCTCGGCTTATCCTTGCCGATCAGCATGCGCGCGACCTTGGTCGCCAGGCGTCCCAGCACCACGTTGGTGGCATCCACCACAAACCAGTTCGCGCCCGTTTTCAGCGCTTCGGCCTCTTCACCCTTGGCTACGTACGTCCTCATTGCGCTCAGTCACACCTTTCCCTGTAGAGACAAACTCTAATCTTAGAGTTAGCCTCTCCTTTTGTCAACGAAGAGTTCTCTTTGGAGAACTGCCAGGAAACAAAATATAACAAGGAAGTTGGGTTCTTACAAGCTAAGTCGTCCCTTCGGATGGCAGCTTCAACCAGGCTAGAACAAAAATTAGCAGCGTGGCCGTGAAAAACGAAATCGGGATAATGAAAAAATAACGAAGGGCGACGGCGGTCATTGCCGCCAGCCAGATGATATTCGCCAGTGCCGCTCGCTTCAGTAATCCTGCCCGTTCCCGGAACAGCAGCAGGTCGAACAGAGCAAAGCCCAGGGCCGCGAGCATGAAGGACACGCTAAACCCGCGCACCAGATCATTCATCGTGCGTATGGATCCCATCAAGTTGAATCTGTAGCCGGACATCAGGCCCAGCAATTGTTTCTCCGTCTCGTTCGCCGGAACCTGCTCGCGAATCAGCGAGAGCGAGTGCACCAATCCCAGAATCAGCAACGCCACCGCGCCTGCTTTGAACAGACGCCTTCCCCATTTGTCCGTCATGGCGTGAAGTTATACCACGAACGGAACGCTTTTTAGCCAGCGATAGCTTGTGAGACGGGAGTCCAAACCTGCATCGGAGTTGCTGTGCGGTTGGCCCACGCGTAATAGGGAATAAAGGTCAGCGAGACAGACTGCGACTTTCGAGGCTCGCTGGAATAGGGAAAATAGAGACGGCTCTGCTCCACGGATTCTCCATAAGCCGCGCCGGCATGGCGCAACAGAATAATTCCACCAAGCAGGTCGTTCCGAAATTCTTCCTGGAATTGCGCGCCCGATTTCGGGCTCAAGTTCAACGCCACATCCCTCAGCGGCACGCCTTCCGGCTGATCGACTTGTTCCAGGCAATACACCAGCGGTCCGCGCTGCACCGCAACGCGGCCATTGTTTTCGATGACCTGCGCGTTGGCTTCGAGAAGTTGCGGCTTCATATTGAATTGCACGCGGACGACGTCGCCAGCGGCCCATCGGCGTCGAATCGGAAGATACTGGCCGGGAGTTGCGCTTGCGATAGGCTTCCCGTTGACGCTCACTTGTGCCGTGTCCGTCCAGCCGGGGATTCGCAGGAAAAATGTGAACTCGACAGGCTCGGCGGGCGTGACGGTAATTTCGACGCCGCCATCCCACGGATAATTTGTCTTCTGACGAACCTTCAAGCCGACGCCGTTCTCGAGATGCCAGTCGAGTTGCGAGTTGTCATAGAAGTGGAGATAAACGCCCTCTCTGCTAGTGCTGTAGAAATATCCCGGCAGCGAAGCGAAAGTCCTTTCCAGGTTCGGCGGGCAGCACGTCGTGTCGTACCACTCGTTGCGAATCTTGTCGCCACGGGAAGGGTCGAACGCCAGCGGATTGCGATAGCAATAGAGCGTGCCATCAAGCGACATCCCGGAATTGATGCCATTATAGAGCGCGCGCTCCATCACGTCGGCGTATGTGGATTCGCCGGTCGCGGCGAGCATGCGCCAATTCCACATCATGTTGCCGATGGCCGCGCAACTTTCCCCGTAGGCCCGCGCATTGGGCAATTCATAGGGATCACCGAAAGCCTCGCCGTCGCTGCGCGCGCCGACTCCGCCGGTGACGTACATTTGCGCTGAAACGAGGTCCTTCCATAAAACGTTGAGCGTCTTCCAATACGCGGGATCGCCGGTTTCCAGGTAGTAGTCGGTCGCACCGCAGCAAGCGTACATGGCACGCACGGCGTGACCTTCGAGATGCTTTCGCGAGGTGAAGGGAGTCCCGCAAAAATGGTAGACGTAATCCCAAGGCTTCACCTGAATGCGCGAGTCACCGGCAAGCAGATAACCAGCAAGATCAAGCTGCCGCTTGTCGGCGGTAATGCGATACAACTCGACCAGCGCCAATTCCATTTCCGGATGGCCGGAGAACAAAGGTTTCTTGTCCGCGCCCGGACCGAAATTGGTCAACAGAAAATCATTTACAAAACGGGTGCCCGCGTCGAGCAGAGTGCGATCACCGGTGGCGCGGTAGTAAGCGATAGCGCCTTGCAGGAAATGACCCATGTTGTAAAGTTCGTGGCCCCATTGCTGGGCTCTCGGCTCCATTCGCTGCGCAGCATGGTCGCCGACGTAATAGGTGTTCAAGTATCCGTCGGGCTGTTGTGCGGCAACGACGTCCTTCGTGATTTTGTCCACGGTTGCGCGAAGCTCGGGACGCTCGCCGGACTGCAGCGCGAAACCGGCGGCTTCGGTCCACTTGTAAACGTCGGAATCGGAGTACACCGGCCCGCGCTGCGCGGCAGAGCTCTTTCCGATGAGGCGGCGGAAATTATCCATGCGGCCATTGGCTTCCAGCAATTTTTCCATCGAAGGAATGCTCTTGTTGACGTTGACTTCGCGGCGCTGCGCCCAGAAACCATTTTCGATCGTGACGGCGTGCACCGGCACGTTTCTCAGTTTCGCGTACGGCGACTTTGCGAGATTGAGAATGCCCTGGTCGCGCCAGGGCGGAGTCGTTGTCAACGCGACTTGTGAATGCGGAGCGAGTTCGCGCGTTCCCCTTTTCGGAGCTGCGAGAGCCGCGAAGAGTGCTCGTCCAGGCTGCCAGGAAGAAATCGTGGCGGCTGAAACCGCCGAGGATACGAATTGTCTCCGGGAAAAGCTTTGCTTCTTGCTCATGGTTTCTTTCCTCCTTGCCGCAGCACAGCGCAGTCTCCAGAGGGCAAATCATAACGCAACAGGCGGCGGTCAAGTACCCTGTTGAGGGCCAGAGGGGCGCCCCCCGGGCAAAAAATACTTGTTCCCAAAGAACCCGTATTTTGGTATAAATGTCCCTGAGCGGTGTCCCCCCGTGGTCGGTTTGCAATGCAACGAACTGATCTCGAGATTCCAGCCTTGACCGCGCTCTCGCTTGCCGCGAGGCGTTCTTCTTCTACGCGAAGCATATGCTTCCCTGCGGTTCTGATAACTGCTTCTGCCATCTTTGGGGCCGCACAGTGCTCCGCTCAGGCTGTCACCGAAGCAGCTCGTCAGGAACGTACTCAAAAGCAAAGTAAGCAGAAAAAATCCAGGCATGTCTACACCGAGCGGGATCTAAAGCGTGCGCAGATTCTGACGCCCGAAGATCGCGCTCAGGTGGAGGCGAAGAAAAATCAGACTGTTCCGTTGCCCGCGGAAAAATCGGGAGACGCTGTCGACGCGCAGTCGCTTTCGCCCGACGCTCCGCTCGGCGACGTCGCGCGACGATTCCGCAAACAAAGAGAATCGCAGAAACTTCAGCGCTCTGCGGAGTTCCATCTTCCTTTCGCGGATGCTCCGGCGCTCGCTTCGCCAAAACCTCCGGTGATTCCGCTGCGTCCACCGGTTTCCAATCCAGCTCCGCCAAGATTTGTTCCTTATCAGCCGCCCGTGAAGCGTTCGCCTTTCGAGCGGCCGAGAGTTTTTGTTGCGCCACCGAGCATCCCGCTCTCGCGTCCGCCCGCGGCTCGGATTGCTCCGCTGCAGCCGGTTGCTCCTTTTCCGGTCGCACCCGGGGTGCCGATTGTTCCTGTTGTGCCGAGCAGCACGGCAAAACTCAACGCGGTGATTGCAAAACCGGGCGACTCGCTCTGGAAGATTGCAGAACAAAATTTGGGCAAGGGAACGCGCTGGCAAGAACTGCTCTCTGTCAATCCCACGATCAGCGACGCGAACCAGATCAAGGCAGGCTCGCAGATTTTCCTGCCTGCATCGGTCTCTTCAGCGCGGACTGCAACGAAGATCACGGTGAAAAAGGGTGACACGCTGACGTCCATCGCTCATGCCCAGTTTGGCCATGCCTCCTGCTGGTCCAGCATCGTTCAGGTGAATCCAGCCATCAGCGACGCGAACTTGATCTTCGAAGGCCAAGCGCTCCTGGTTCCCGCAAGCTGCAAGCCGTAGAATTCCCCGGCGTGCACAGGCATGCCGTCCCCTAAATTCGGTATAAAAACCTTCGATATTTGGGAAGTGCCTTCCGTTTTTGGGAGCCAGCTTATGGGCCCCGCTGCTCATGCATTGAGGTAAACCCATAAACTGCTGATATAGAGTGTCTTGGAAGTGCGTCGAGAAAGTCCTATTCTGGCACAGGGATTGCGAACCTATTGGGGACCGCGTCGAACAATCCAAGTGCGTTCTTGCATCAGGAGGAGCAAATTTATGGAAGTTGCAGCGGCGAAATTTATGGGTTCCCGCAATTTATTCTTGCGAGCTTTCCTTTTGGTCGCTCTTTCGGCCGTCTTGGGGACCAACGCGCTTGCGCAATCCACCGCGTCTATCAGCGGCACGGTGAGCGATGCGACTGGAGCTGTGGTTGTAAACGCGAAGGTTGTTGCAACTAACCAAGGAACGGGAGTCGAATCGGCCACGCAGACGGACACTGCCGGCGCTTATCTTTTTCCCTCTTTGCCGATCGGAATTTATCGCGTTCAAGCAACGGCTCCTGGTTTCCAGTCCGCAATCATTTCAAACCTGAAGCTCGAGGTAGCGACCGCGGTAACGCAAAATGTTCAACTGAGCATTGGCCAGGCCGCGGAGAAAATAGAAATCATGGCCGACGCTGCGCTCGTTGATACAGCGACAACAAGCATGAGCCAGGTGATCAACGACAAGACGGTACAAGAGATTCCCCTGAATGGAAGACACTTCACGGATCTCAGTCTTCTGACGCCCGGCACGGTCACGCCACCTGCAAATGGCTTTCTCTCGGCACCGCTCCGTGGCCAGGGCTCGTTCGGTATCAACACCGCCGGCCAGCGCGAAGATACGACCAACTGGCTGGTAAACGGGATCAACCTCAACGACAACGTTCAGAACCAAATCACGTTCCAGCCGCCGATCGATACGCTCGCGGAATACAAAATCGACAACTCTTCCTTTCCCGCCGAGTACGGCCGGAATTCAGGCGCCATCGTGAACCTCGCTACACGCTCAGGCTCGAACGAATATCACGGCGAATTGTTTGAGTTTTTCCGCAACAATGCTCTTGACGCGCGAAACTTTTTCAATCCGGTCCTCACCTCCACAGGCGCTCCCAATCCTCAGGCGGCTTTCAAACGCAACGATTTTGGCGCCAGCTTTGGCGGACCGATCAAGAAGAATAAGGTCTTCTTCTTCCTGGCTTACGAAGGACTCCGGCAGCATCAGAGCCTCACAGTCACATCAAATCGAGTCCCCAGCCAGAATGAAAGAGCGGCAGTAACTTCACAAGCCATCCAGAAGATTGTCGCTATTATTCCCGCGGCCAACCTCGTGGGAAGCGGCACCGCAGGAGATCCGGCAACTTTCAACGCTTTCACAGGTGGCGCTTTGGCCAATGTGTCTCTCAACCAGGGGTCGGCCGATCTTGACGTAGCGCTATCCAGCAAGGATCGTATCCACGCCTATTACGTGGTGCAGAAGGATCTCCGACAAGAACCGACGGCAGGAGGCGCGATCGGTGCGAACCTTCCGGGATTCGGAGACACCCGCGACGGCTTCCGGCACCTGGCGACCTTCAGTGAGGACCATTTCTTTGGCCCGTCGCTTACCAACACGGTTCGGCTCGGTTTTAACCGCATCCACCTGACCTTCACTCCGAATGCCCTGCTGGATCCAGCAGCCTTCAACATCACGATGCCTGCGGGCGCTCCCGTGGCGTCGGGCTTGCCGTTTATCAACATAGGCGGGGCGTTGGGCTTTGCCGGCCCGACAAACGAGCCACAGGGTCGTGGTGATACCACGGCAGTGCTGAACGATACTTTGAGCTGGCTGAGGGGGCGCCATACCTTCTCCTTCGGCGGGGAAATCCGGCGAGCGTATAACAACAATATCGCCCTCAACATTGGAAGCTTCACGTTCAACCAGACGAGCTCGGGAACCGCAATGCAAAACTTCCTCAACGACTCGGCTTCTGTATTTACAGTGCAGCTCGGCTCTGGGAACGACAAGATTCTGCAGCCATCCTATGACGCCTTTGCCCAAGACAGCTTTAAGTGGAGACCCAACTTCACGATCAACCTTGGATTAAGGTATGCTTGGAACTCTTCGCCGTCCGAGACCACGGGACACTTCACTCAATTTGATCCAGCGACCGGTACTCTCGTTCCAGCGAGCCAGCCTTATCACACGAACAATAAGAACTTCCAGCCGCGCGTTGGCTTCGCATGGGATCCTTTCAAGAATGGCAAGACTTCGGTGCGGGCAGCGTATGCCGTTCTCACTCAGGACCCAACCACAAATATCGTAGTCGGTCTGAGCGGCAACCCTCCCTTCGCCATCCCTATTTCCATCAGTTCGGGAAGTATTGCCGTCGAGAATCCTGGGAACTCGCTTGGTGCAACGAGTTTGGGCCCAGCCGCAATCAATCAGAACTTTAACGATATGTATTCACAGGACTGGAACCTCACGGTCGAGCGTCAAGTGACTTCCAGCATGGGCGTGAGCATCGCTTATGTTGGAATGAAGGCCACACATCTCCAACTGAATCAGAACATCAATCAACCCTTGGTTACGAATGGCATTTATGGTTCTACGCGGCCTTTTCCAACTCTTCTCGCCACAAGTCCTGTATTGCCCTCGCAGTGCACGGCACCGCACCCTGCTTGTACCTTTGGCAACATCAACCAGGTGAACAGTAACGGAAACTCGAACTACAACGCTCTTTGGGTAACGCTCGACAGGCATTTTTCTCACGGGCTGCAATTCCTGAGCTCGTACACCTTCTCCAAATCGCTGGACTACAATTCCTTGTCCACAGGCGAAACCTACGTCCTGCAAAATGCATATAATCCCCGCGGGGATTACGGTCCGTCAGAGTTCGACGTCCGGCATCGCTTCGTTGTGAGTGGGTTTTACCAGCTACCGTTCAAGGCGAACCGCCTCGTTGGTGGATGGGAAGTCGGCACAGTCGTCCAGGCGCAAACAGGCAATCCTCTGAATCCCACCGTGGCGATCAACCCGGGGGTCAGTCTCACGGTTCGTCCTGATGTGATCGGACCAATCCAGGTGACGGGAGACCCTGCCGGATGGTTTGGGACCGGCGCCCAGTTCGCAGCGGAATTCGCAACTCCCTGCGTAGGGACGACTTGCCATCCCGGCAGTCTCAGCCGCGACGCAATCACCGGTCCAGGCTTTGTCAACACGGACTTTTCTGTCATAAAAAACACCAAGCTGACCGAGAAGTTTAATCTGCAGTTCCGGGGAGAAATGTTTGACATCTTCAATCATCCTAATTTTGGCAACCCGGGACTTACATTCACCCCCACGAGTACAACCTTCGGGAAAATCACCAGTACCCGCTTCCCGACTGGTGACTTTGGCTCGGCGCGGCAAATTCAGTTTGCTTTGAAGCTGCTGTTCTAGCTTCGGCAAAATTTCTGGCAATGAGGGCGGGCTTCGGTCCGCCCTCTTTTTTTTTCTGGGGAGTGCGGCGTATCTCTGCCGTCCGGCTCGAATTACAGATTTCGGATACAATAGAAAGCAGTCTCAAACTCTTTTCGTGAGGCCCAGGTGATTCACCGGAACGTCTTTCACAACGATGCGCTGCTGCCTGTCGAGAGAGTGCGCCTTTCCCCTGGTCAGGCCGGGCTGATCTGCGGCTGGGGCATTTTCACGACGCTGCGTATTTCCCGGGGCGAGGCTTTCGCCTACGAGCGGCACTGGCGCCGCCTGGAAAAAGACGCCGGTATCACTCGCCTCCCCATGCCCTACTCTGCGGCTAAAGTGCGCGTCCATCTCCACGAAGTGATTCGCGCAAACAAAGTCACCGAAGGCTGCGCTCGCATCTATCTGGTCTATAACACTGTCGGCTTCTGGCAGAGCGATGAGAAGCATCCGCAAGTGGACCTGATTATCTATACTGCCGGTCTCCCCGAACATCGCGAGGTTGTTCGCCTGGCCCTCCGTCAACACGGGCGCCATGCGGCGTCTCCGATGTCCGGCGTAAAGAGCATTTCCTGGCTCAATAATGTTTGGGCCGTCGGTGAGGCTGTCAAAGAAGGATTCGACGAAGTCATCATGCTCAACGAGCGCGGCGAAGTGGCCGAATGCACTTCCGCGAACATCTTCGTCGTCAAGGGCGAAAAGGTTTTCACGCCCCCTCTAAATTCCGGATGCCTGGAAGGCGTAACGCGCGGCATCCTCATGGAAATCGCGCCGGAGGCCGGAGTTTCCGTCGTCGAACAGTCTCTTCGCCCCGAAGACCTCAATTCCGCCGACGAAGTTTTTATCTCGTCGACAAACCGCAATCTCATTAAAGCGTGCGAAATCGCGGGCAACATAATCCCCACTCGCGGGCTCGTCTGCGACCGCCTCAACGAAATTTTCGATGCTTACGTCGCCGACTACGTCTCGCGCCGCCTCGCCTCTGCTGCACGGTAATAGCAATGCGCACCAGCAACGATGATTCGGAGACTCCGGCTCTAGATGGCTAGCGAAACAAACTTGACAGCAATTCAGGCAGGCGCTCCAGCAGAGACTGGTGGGAAGACTGTCTTCAAGATTCTCCTGGCGATCAGTTTCTGCCACCTCTTGAATGATACGGTGCAATCGCTGATTCCGGCTATCTATCCGATTCTGCGCACCTCCTTCCATCTCAATCTTGGGCAAATCGGTTTGATCGCGCTTACTTCCCAGGTGACGGCTTCTCTCCTTCAACCACTTGTGGGCCTTTACACTGACCGCCGTCCGCAGCCTTATTCCCTGGCCGTCGGCATGGGGATTACGCTGATTGGTTTGCTGGCTTTCTCGATGGCTCCGAGTTTCGGCACCATTCTCGTGGCTGCGGCACTGGTCGGAATTGGCTCGGCGGTGTTTCACCCGGAGTCGTCGCGTGTCGCGCGCATGGCTTCCGGCGGACAACACGGCATGGCCCAATCGCTTTTCCAAGTGGGCGGCAACGCCGGCACGGCTTTGGGTCCATCGCTCGCCGCCCTAGCTCTTCCCAAAGGACAAGCCAGCATTGCCTGGTATTCGCTGGTGGCTCTCCTGGGCATGGTATTACTCACAAACATTGGCAGTTGGTTGAGCCAGCACCGGTCCTATCAGTGGAAATCATTCCCAAATGATTCCGCTCTTCCGGCATCCCTGGAGTCGGTTCATCACCGGGCTTTTTCCAACAAGAAGGTCGCTTTCTGCCTGGCAATCCTGGTGGCTCTCATGTTTTCAAAATTCTTCTATCTGGCCAGCTTGATCAGCTACTACACCTTCTACCTGATGAACCGGTTCCATCTCTCCGTGCACGATGCCCAGCTCCATCTCTCGCTGTTTCTTGGCGCCGTCGCTGCTGGAACTTTTATCGGTGGCCCAGTGGGCGATAAGATCGGCCGCAAGTTTGTCATCTGGTGTTCCATTCTTGGTGTTCTTCCGTTCACATTGGTTTTGCCGTACGCCAACCTTCTTTGGACCACCATCCTCAGCGTGGTGATTGGGTTCATCCTGGCGTCGGCTTTTTCCGCGATTCTGGTCTACGCTCAGGAACTAGTCCCCGGCAGAGTGGGAGCAGTTTCCGGTCTTTTCTTCGGATTTGCGTTTGGCTTGGGCGGCGTCGGCGCGGCCCTGCTCGGCAAGCTGGCGGATTTGACCGACCTCAATTTCGTCTATCATGTGTGCTCGTTTCTCCCGGCCATCGGCATCCTCACAGCCTTTCTCCCCAACCTTGAGCCCGCAAGAACAAAGCCCTCCGCCGGCCAGCCATCAGCCGCCTAGCCGAACAGTCGGGGCAATCCGTCCGCGTCAGGCCACTCACCTGCCCTTCGCATGCTACAATTCCCCGCATTGGGACTCACCCATGCCCGACACTGTACCTCTTGCCGGTGAAGCCGTTCTCGAAGTCGTCTCTCCGGACGGCGCGCGACGCTACGCCCGTATCACGCAAACGCCTTTTATGATCGGCCGCGGCGTGGAGACCGGCAACCACCTGCAACTCTCCGACCGCCGCATCTCCCGCAACTGCGCGGCCGTGGTCATCGAAGCCAATCGCTTCTATATCGAGGATCGCGGCCAGCGCCGCGGCCTCTTCGTCAATGGAGAAAAAGTCGATAGCCGCGAGCTTCAGGATGGCGACTCCATCACCTTCGGTCTCGACGACTCGTATGAAATAATCTTTCGTTCCGCCAAGGGTACGGACAGTGATTCCCTTCCCCAACTGCTCACGCGGATGGAGCACATCACCAGCTCCGAACCATCCGGGGGCGGCCTGATTAAGCTCAAGCGCCTGCTCGAAGCCAGTGCCTTGCTGCATTCTCAGCTTCCCCTCGACGAAGCGTTGAGCCACATGCTGGATCATGCCGTCTCCGTGACCGATGCGGATCGCGGCCTGCTTCTCGAAAAGGACTCAACGGACGCGCTGAAAGTAAAACTCGCGCGGCGCAATGGCGCATTACGCGTACCACCGGAAAGCGTGACACCCAGCAAGACTGCCATCCAACTTGCGCTTAAACAGCAATCGCCGGTGATCACCGAAGACCTGGCGCAAGCGGACGTGGATCTGCAGGCCGCCCAAAGCGTTGTAGCACAGCGTCTGCGGGCCGTCGTGGTGATTCCCCTCTTTGCCATCGCACGCGCAAACACTCAGGAATCGATGGTCAACATCAAGCGCGGAGAACTCCTCGGCGTTCTCTACTTGGACTCGCGCCGCCCCGCCGCCTTCTCCAAGCTCGACCGCCAGATCCTGGATGCTCTGGCCGCCGACGCTGCGAACATTCTGGACAATGCCCGCCTCGTCGAGCGCGAGCGTGAACGTCAGCGCCTCGAGCAGGAAATCAACATCGCCCGCGACATTCAGCAGGCGCTTCTGCCCCGCGATTTCCGCGAATACCCGCACCTCTCCGTCACCGGATTCAATCTTCCCTGCCTGGCCGTCGGCGGAGATTACTTCGATGTTTTCCCGCTGAGCGACGGCCGCACCGCGTTTCTCATCGCGGATGTTTCCGGCAAGGGACTCGGCGCTGCGATTCTCACCACCATGCTTCAGGGCGCGCTCTCAGGAATGACTCTCGGCATTGACCCAGCGAGCGTCTTCAATCATGTCAACCGCTTCCTTTGCGATCACTCGGAGGTCGGCCGCTACGCCACCATGTTCTTCGGCACTCTTGATCAGGATGGCCATCTGGAATTTATCAACGCCGGCCATCCTTCGCCCATTCTCATTCGCCGCGGCGTCGCCGAAGAGGCTTTCACCGAAGGCTCTTATCCGGTCGGGCTGGTTCCTGAAGCCGAGTACACAGCCGTTTGCCTGAAGCTTGAGCCCGGCGACACTCTCGTTCTCTTCAGCGACGGGGTTACGGAAGCCATGGATCCCGACGAACAAATGTTCGGCATCACGCGCCTAAAGGAACTTCTCACCGGCCAGCTCGAGTGCCCCCTCGAATTGCTTCAAAAATGCGTTCTTGAAGCTGTCGAAAACTTCGCGCGCGGCGCCCACCAGGCCGACGACCTTACGCTGCTCATCGTTCGCTTCCGCGCCACTGCCGCTGCTGCTACCACGGACATCGACGTCCCAGATTCCGCTTCGTCGTCATCTTCTGCCTCCGCTGCTGCGTCCGCTGCGTCAAAACCGGTTTCTGTTCCGTCTGCATTCGCGGCCTCTGGCTAAGTTGGAGTGCCTTCGCCCGCCATCGTTTCTGGACAGTTCTTTAGCTCAAAAAATAAGGGCGAAGCCACATGCATCGGCTTTCGCCCTTTTTTGATTCCGCGAATTTTTCTCGACTCTCGTCGAAAAACGATTTAGCCGCGTTGCGATTCTTTCTACGGCTTGGTCTTACGCGCCGAGATCCTTCAGATCTTCCTTGGCTTGCTGCTCGGCATTCTTGGTTGCTCCCTTGGCGTCGGAGTCTGGATTCAGCAGATGAATCGCTTTATGCAAGCTCTGCGCTTTATCGCCGGCGCTCTTACAGCCGGAAACGTCGGCGCTCGTGAGCACGCCCGTCAGGCTGGAACGCAAGCAATTGAAGTCGAGTCCCAGATTGTGGCTGGCGTGTAGTGCCGCAAGACACTCGTTTAACGCCACGAAAGGCGCACACGCATCAGTGGCGTTCGCATTGGCCGGCAAGACACCCTGAGCCTGCAGCTTAGGCGTCAGCTTCTTTTCGACGTCGCTCCGGCTGCCATTCGAATCCGCAGAATTCTTTGAACCCTTATCTTTCTTGACCCACTTGATGGGGTTAAGCGAATGTCCGCTCTTCGAGTCCGACGACTTCGAACTTCCTTGCGCCGCGGTGGATGCGCCCGCGCCCGCGGGGCCTTGCGCTGCTGTGCGCTCCGCGCCTACGGTCGAGAACATCGAAACATTTAAAATCAGGACTGCCACAACCAAGATCGATCTTTTCATAGTGACTCCTCAGTGAAAAATCTTTGGACAAGGCTGGGGGAAGCGGCCTCTCCCCAAGTAAGCCACAGCGGAGAGCAAGAGCGTGTTATTGATGAGCCGGTACTACTCCAATCGGTCAAGCTGGCCGTTCGAACAGGTTCCCTGGCTTGAGCAGCGTTCGCTTCTGTATCCGGAGGGGTTCGTCATTCGGGCGGCTGTGGGTCAGTGTCTAATGCGGAGAAGGACGCCGTAAAACGCCAGGCCCAAGCCACCGAGAAAAAGCAGCGGCGTGCCGTATTGCGTCACCAGCGGAAGGATGGGAGCCGGCAGTGGAATCTTAATGGGATCGGCGTAACCGGCGGCAAAATAATGGATGACGCCGGCGAGAAGCATGTAAAGAAGTCCGCGGCGAATCTGATGACGGCCATCCGGTCCCGTGCGGGGAGAGAGTTGAACTTGCGGAATCGCCTCGCGACAAAACGGGCACTGTGTCAGATGGCCAGCAATGTGTTTGCCGCAGAATACACAGCGGCGCTTATCCGCGATCGGTCTTGCCATAGCACCCATGCTGCTGTCCACCACCTCTCTACCTAGGCTAGATGCGCTGTCGTCGGATCGTCAAGGGACACCGTGCGGAAGAGTAAATCCCTGCTTCGAAAATGACACTGAAAGGGAGATCAGGTTTCCCAAGCGCGGCGGGATTGGGCGGACGCGAGCTTCGCTACAGCTCGCGCAGAGCGTGCGAAATGGGCAGGCTCGCGGCACGAATGGCCGGGGCGAGGCCTCCCAGAACTCCCATAAACAGTGCGAAGATGACGCCTTTGATGAGCAGTTCCGTGGTGATTTTGAAAGCAAAAGCCAAATGCGAAAAAGTTTGCAGGTTCATCGCGCCGGTCGTGAGCCCGTTCAGCGGGAGTACGGCGATGCAACCAATCAACCCACCGACAAACGAAATCAAAAGCGCCTCAATCACGAACGAAAAAACGACAGATGGACCACCGAACCCCAGCGCGCGCATCGTGGCGATCTCCCGGCCGCGTTCGGAAACCGCGGAGTACATGGTGTTCAGCGCGCCAAAAACTGCGCCAATCGCCATAATGCCGGCAACCAGTCCTCCCAGCACGGTGATGAGAGTAGTCAGCCTCGTCGACTGCTTCGAGTAGTAGTCAATCTCGCGCGAAACATCCACATTCAGCCGCGGATCCAAGGTGACTGAGTCTTTGAGCTGTTGCAGTGAATCCGGGGACGTCAAGTGCACCGTAACCGACTGAAAAAAAGTGTCGGGCCGGTTATAAGCGGGCCCAAGCAGGTGCCCATCCGCCCAGATCTCGGAATCAAACGCGCTTCCCCCTGCGTCGAACACTCCCACAACTTTCCATTTCAGACTCCCGAGGCTGATGGTATTGCCGACCGTGAGTCCTTCGTAGGAGACGTTCGCATTCTTTCCGGCGACGATTTCGGTAAGGCCGGGCTGGAACATCCGGCCTTCCACGATTTTGACTTTGTTGCGAATCTCCAGAACATTCTTGGAAACACCTCGAAGCTGTACGTTGGCGTCCGTCCCCGTCGATTTCAGCGGAATCGGAGCCACCATCACAACCTCAGCGGTCACCAAAGGCCCGTCCGCGCCTCGCGCGATTCCCGGCGCGTCTTGAACAATTTTCACTGTATCGATGCCCACGCCTCCGGTCATTTCCGATGTCGCCCCGGCGCGCATGATTATGGCGTTGTCTTCGGAGCCGGAAGAAACCAGCGTCGCCTTGAATCCGCGAGCGAGAGACAACATCGCCACGAAGACGCCCACGGTACCGGCAATTCCGAGAACTGCAACGATGGCCGAAGTCCAGCGTGCTTTGACGCTTCGCAAATTGTAAACGACCGGAATGGCCACTTCAGACCCTCCTCAACGCGTCAACCACGCGCAAGCGCATGGCGCCGAGACCCGGCAGCAATCCGCTGGCAGCTCCGACCAGCAGCGCAAATCCCAGCCCAATCGACAACATGACGGCAGACAGAAGCAATGGGGGCATCAGGCCATTGAGCGCGGCGCCCACAGCCGGAATCGCCAGTATCGCCAAGCCCAATCCGATCAGTCCCCCGATCAAGGCAATCACCAGTGATTCCGCCAGCACAAAAAAGAGCACGAAGCGGTCCGTGAATCCAATCGCCTTCAGCACCGCCAGCTCGCTGGTTCGTTCCCTGACCGAAATTGCCATGGTGTTGCCCGTGACCAACAGCAACGTGAAAAAGACCACGCCGCCGATAGTCAGGATCAGGAACTCGATGTTTCCAAGTTGCTTGGCAAAACCCGCTTGGAAGGCCGATTCCGTCTCAGTCTTGGTTTCCGTGGATGAGTTCGCAAACTCCGTGTCAATGGCTTTGGCCACGCGCACGGCGTCGTCTGGGTTGTCGAGCTTCAGCACATACCATCCGATGGAACCTTTGATAACCGAAGGAATGTTTTCGTCAAAGTATTTCCATTGCAACCAGAACTGACTCTCATCACCGCCCGGGTGGTCGTTTTTGTAAATGCCATCCAGGTTGAATTCCCACGTTTTGGTGGGGCCGTAGAGCGCATTTTTTAGGGGAATGCGGTCGCCTATCTTCCAGCCAAACCGTTTCGCAAGTCCAGCCCCCACGACTGCGCCCTGACGATCATTTACGAAGTTCTTCCACTGGTCGTCGGGAACCTTCATCTCCGTCATGACCTGACGCTGATTTTCGGGGTCGATGACAAACTGCGGGAAGAAGTTCTTCTCATCCTGATAAACGCCGCCGAACCAATTATTGTGCGTAAGTGCCTTGACGCCTTGAATGGCCAGAATCTTGTCGCGATACGCGAGCGGAATGGTCTGAATGAGCCCCGCCCGGTTGATAATCACTAGCCGGTCTGCGCCGGCGAGTTCCGTGCCGCGACTGAAGGCGTTCTTCACGACTGCCAGGAAGGTGAAAAGGAACAGGGCTACCGCAAACGAGCCGATGGTCAGAATGAGGCGGGCTTTCTTGCGAAAAAGATTGGCGAAGATGAGTCGGCTGTATTTCATGCTGCACCTCCGGCCATTACCGGCTGCCTGGATTTTCCGCCTTCGATGAGCACGCCTTTTTCCAGATGGAGTGTCGTGTGCGCTCGCCCGGCCACCACCGGGTCGTGCGTCACCATCAGGATGGTCTTGTTGTACTTGCCGACCAGCTCATCAATCAGCGCCATGATTTCGTCCGCGCTCTTGCGGTCCAGGTCTCCGGTGGGCTCGTCGCATAGAAGGAAAGTCGGATCGGAGACGATGGCGCGAGCAATCGTTACGCGCTGTTCCTGCCCGCCGGAAAGCTGCCGCGGGTAGTGGTTCATACGGTCGGAGAGGCCGACGACTCCCAGTGCGGTTTCCACGTGCTTGCGGCGTTCGGACTTGGAAAGCTTGGTCAAGAGCAGGGGCAACTCCACATTCTGGAAAGCCGTCAACACAGGGATGAGGTTGTACATTTGAAAGATAAAGCCGACGTGGCGGGCCCGCCAGTGCGTCAGTTTGCTGGCAGACATATGCGTGATTTCGTCTCCGTCCACGGTGATGCTGCCCGCAGAGGGTACGTCCAGGCCGCCGAGGAGATTGAGTAGCGTAGTCTTGCCCGAGCCGCTCGGGCCCATGAAAGCGACGAAGTCGCCCTTGTCTACATCGAGATTGAGTCCTTGCAATACCTGGATTTGCTCGCCGCCGCGGCTGTAGGTCTTATTTAAACCGCGCACTTGGATGAGACTCGAAGAACCACCGCGACCATCGACTCGGATCATTCTCTGCTCCTATTGCCGGATTTCGACTTTATCGCCGTTACGCAAATTCTCGGGGCCTTTCACTACCAGCGAATCGCCGGGAGTTACGCCTGCCAGGATCGCCACGTCCGTGCCCCGATCCAACCCAACGTTGACCGCGCGCCGTTCGACTTTTCCGTCCTTTACGAGAAAGACAAAGGAAGTGCCGCCATCCGTTCGAATCGCGCCCTTCGGAACGTAGGACAAGGCTTCGGGTCCCTTTGCAGGTGCTGCTTGCGGGGGGCCTTCGAAACTCACCTTCACTCCCATGTCTGGAAGAATAAAATTGTATTTTTCCAGATTAGGGATCGAGATTCGCACTTTGACGGTCGCCTTTTGGCGGTCCGCCGAGGGAATCACCGTGCGAACCTTTGACGGAATATCCCGGTCCGGATAAGCATCGAGAACAGCTTTCACGTCTTGTCCTGGTTCAACGCGGGCAATATACGATTCGTTGACGTCGACTTCGAATTCGTTCGAATGCATGTCCACGATGGTGGCAATGCCTGTACGCGTGAAGCCCCCGCCCGCGGAAATGGGCGACACCATTTCGCCGACCTGTGCGTCCTTGGAAACCACAATGCCGGAGAACGGAGCGCGAATCGTGCAATTGTCCACCGCCTGCTGGGCGACCGCAATTCGGGATTCGGCGGCAGCTACCTGTTGCTTGGCCAACTCGATTTTCGCTTTCAAGCTGTCGGCGTTGGTTGTGGCGTTGTCCAGAGCTTCTTGCGTCTGGACACCGGCCTTTTGCAGTTGTTCCGCGCGGTGCAGCGCAATTTGCGCGTTCTTGAGCTGCACTTCCAAGTCGGCTATAGCGGCGCGCGAGGCGTCGCGATCGGCTTTGGCGGAGTCGAGAGCACGTTTGGCATCGGAATCATCGAGCGTCGCCAACAACTGGCCTTGCGCGACGCGGGTTCCTTCGTCGAAGAAAACGCCGGTCACACGACCGGTTATTTTCGCGGCAATGGTGGCCCGCCGCCGCGGCGTCACATAGCCGCTGGCGTTCAACAGCGTCTGTCGGCCGCCGGGGTCCGCTTTCGCCGCGGCGGCAACCTCAACGATGGGCTTTTGGCTCCGAAAGGCATAAGCGGCCCCGACAATGCCTGCGAAAATGAGTACGGGGATCGACGCATAGAAGATGCGCTTGCCCATCTTCGACTGGCTCCGCTGGCCATCATGGATGCGCAGTGTGCCAAGGTCAGGTTTTGCAGAAATTTCTGGACTAGCCATCAGCGCCCGGTTTCCCTCCTGGTTGGGAACATTCACCCTTACCTACGAATTCCACCGTCTGAAAATAACAGATGTTGGAGGCGGTATAGGGGTCACATCTATTCTATCTCGGACGGCGGGTTTTGCGTGAGTCAGTCGCCCTCCGGAAGTCCTTCTCTCTTCTTGGCTGCATCTCCTTCTGCTGATACGTCGAACAAGGAGCCGCGAAATCGACAAGGCTTCGTATTTTTTTGTGCGTTCCTTAAGTGTTGGCAAATATTTGACTTATTCGTCTCGATGCGAACTGGGAGATCGACCAAAGGGCGCGCTGAATTGCCGACGAGCGTTGCTCATCCGAATTCCCACGGTATCTGGCAGACCAAACGAGATCGACGAATTCACTTGAGATGCGATTCGCTGGCCTCTTGGTACTAACAATCTTGCAGTTACAGCGCCGTTCCCGTTTTTTCAAAATCATCCTTGACACACTGGCTGGCAAGTCATATTAAGGAGGTTCTGCGGGGACTTCCCTACCTTATTCTCCCGCAGGTGAGGGCTCAGCATGAACCCTACCCGCCGTGATTTCTTTAAAATAACGACCGTTGGCGGAGCTGCAGCCGCCGTCTTTGGGTTCGATTTGAAGCCCGCCTTTGCGCAACTCCGCACGCTGAAGATCGCGCGTGCGAGCGAGACTCGCTCGACCTGCCCTTATTGCTCTGTGAGCTGCGGCGTCATCATCTACACCATCGGCGACCGCGCGAAAAACGTGACCCCGCAAGTGGTGCACGTGGAAGGCGACCCGGACCATCCCATCAATCGCGGGACGCTTTGCCCCAAGGGAGCTTCGCTCGAACAAGACATCTTGAACGAGCGGCGTTTGCTGAAGCCCCAAGTGCGGCGCCCCGGGGGAACGGATTGGGAAGACATTTCGTGGGACGACGCCATCAGCGAAATTGCGCAGAAAGTCAAGAAGACCCGCGACGATACCTTTATTGAGAAAGACGCCGCGGGTCACACCGTCAATCGCCTCGAATCCGTCGCTTTTTCCGGCGGTTGCACCGACACCAACGAATTCAATTACCTCGTCGTAAAAACCATGCGCGCCTTGGGGGTCGTGCACTTGGAAAACCAGGCCAGGGTTTGACACGGCCCCACGGTCTCAAGTTTGGGACCAACGTTCGGCCGGGGCGCAATGACCAATGGATGGATCGACATCAAGAATACCGACATGATGTTGATCATGGGCGGGAATCCAGCCGAAAATCATCCCTGCGGCTTCAAGTGGGCGGTGGAAGCCAAGCGCACACGTAACGCCAAACTGATCGTGGTGGATCCGCGCTTCACGCGGACGGCTTCCGTTGCCGATTTGTTCTGCCAGATTCGCGCGGGCGCG
>Ga0209472_1000220_pt1 | contig 35455 bp, 34 predicted proteins | sample GraSoiAngelo_130_FD_185887 | JGI IMG/M metagenome (GOLD analysis project Ga0209472, IMG submission 185887) | Grasslands soil microbial communities from the Angelo Coastal Reserve, California, USA - 14_0929_02_20cm (SPAdes) (version 2) | ecosystem: Environmental > Terrestrial > Soil > Grasslands ... | reverse complement strand
TCTACGTGCTGGGCGCCGCCTGCCACTTCGATGCGCTGTTGGGTTCGGGAAGCAAGGGCAAGGGCGAGGGCGGGGGCGGGGGCGGGGGCGGGGGTGGTGGAGGGGGCGGTGGTGGAGGTGGCGGGGGCAATGGCGCTGCGCCCGGGCTCGCGTCCCTGGCACAACTGCGGAACGATTCCGTCACCCCGATCCCCACCGGCGGCTCCGCTCCCGAGCCGAGCATGGTCCTGGCCGCCGTGGTGCAGGACACGAACGCCGCCGCGACCCTGCGCTTGGAAGTGGAGGTACAGCCCGTCGGCACTGCCTTCCAGGACCAGACGACGGCAGTGAGCGATCCGGCGGTCGCCGGCACGCGCGCCTTCGTGTGGGTCGGCGGTCTCCAGGACAACACCGGCTACCACTGGCAGGCGCGCGTCGTGGACGCCACGGCGGCTAGCGCGTGGGTGGCTTACGGCGGCAACGCCGAGAACGCGGCCGATGTGCGGGTCGCCCTCCCCGTCGCCGTCAACCACCTCGAGTTCACCCAGCCGCCTTCGACGACGACCGCCGGCGAGACGATGGCTCCAGTCGACGTCACGCTGAAGGACGGCCAAGGCAAGGTGATCACGAGCTTCACCGGCAACATCCATATCGACCTCTCTCCGGACGCGAATCCCGGGGGCGCCACCTTGGGGGGGCAGCAGGATGCCAACGCCAAGGCCGGTGTGGCGACGTTCTCCAACTTGATGATGACCAAGGCGGGGAGCGGATACCGGCTCGAGGCGACGGCGGATGGCGTCACCCCGGTCACCAGCGCCTCGTTCGGCGTTAACCCCGCGGCCTGGATCGATCCGAAGTTCATCGTAGAGCCGAGTAATACGACGCCGAACCGGGCCATAACGCCTGCCGTGAAGGTGGCAGTCATGGACCGTTTTGGGAACGTTGCCACGTCGTACCCGTACACCCTCTGGATGCAGATCGCTACCGACGGCAGCCCTGGGCGCAACGCGACTCTGGACCAGAGCGGGAACGGGCGTGCCGCAACCGCTGGCATCGCGACGTTCGATAACCTCAAAATCGACCAGCTGGGCGTCGGGTACACCTTGTATGTTGCCGGCACCGGGGTTCACCGCGCGGACAGCCAGTCTTTCGACGTCCTCGTCACCCTCCCGTAAGGTGTCTGAAGGCATGCCCATGCCCGGGGGCCTGGCAGGGGCGTTTCGCGCGATTCCGCCCCCCGCCGCGTGACTTCGCCTACCTCTCGTCCGCCTTCACGTCCTACCGTCTCCCCATGCTCGCCCGCGTCCGCTCCGCCGCGGTGCTGGGGATCGACGCGTATCTGGTGGACGTCGAGACCGACATCGCGAACGGCCTGCCCACCTTTGCCACCGTGGGGTTGCCGCAGGGCGCCGTGAAGGAAGGGCGCGAGCGCGTCTACGCCGCGCTCGCGAACACCGGTTACACGTTCCCTTTGAAGCGCATCACGGTGAACCTGGCCCCCGCCGACATCCGCAAAGACGGCTCGGCGTTCGACCTGCCGATTGCCGTCGGGATCCTCGCGGCCACGGAGCAGATCTCCAGCGAACGGTTAGGACGGGTCGCGGTGTTGGGCGAGCTTGGTCTGGAAGGCGCGATCCGACCGGTGCGCGGGGCGCTCCCGGTCGCTCTGGCGGCGCGACTGGCGGGGCTCGAGGCACTCGTCCTGCCGCGCGAGAACCTTCCGGAGGCGGGCGTGGTCTCCGGGGTCCGTGTGCTGGGGGCCGGCAATCTCGCCGAGCTGGCCGACTTCTTGGACGGCCGGGCGGAGCTGCCCGAGGCGCGGGTCGATCTCGCGGGGCTCTTGGCGGAGCGGGCGAAGCACGACGTCGACTTCGCCGAAGTCAAAGGCCAGGCGCACGCGAAGCGGGCGCTCGAGGTCGCAGCGGCGGGCGGGCACAACATCCTCATGATCGGTGCACCGGGGACCGGTAAGACGATGCTCGCGCGCCGGCTCCCCACGATTCTCCCCCAGATGAGCCTGGACGAGGCGCTCGAGACCACGAAGATCCATTCCGTGGCGGGCGTGCTGCCGGTCGGCGAGTCCCTCGTGGCGCGGCGACCGTTCCGCGCGCCGCACCATACGATCTCGGACGCCGGGCTGATCGGCGGTGGCTCGTACCCGCGACCGGGCGAAGTGAGCCTCGCCCACGGCGGCGTGCTGTTCCTGGACGAGCTGCCCGAGTTCCGCAAGAACGTGCTCGAGGTGCTGCGCCAGCCGATGGAGGACGGCGTCGTGACGATCGCGCGCGCCGCGATGAGCCTTACCTATCCGGCGCGCTTCATGCTCGCCGCGGCGATGAATCCCTGTCCCTGCGGCTACTTCGGCGATCCGCAGCACAACTGCGTCTGCGGACCGCTCGGCGTGGAGCGCTACCTCGCGCGCGTCTCGGGACCCCTGCTCGACCGCATCGACATCCATCTGGAAGTGCCCGCCGTGAAGTACCGGGCGCTGGCGGACCAGGGCGTCGGCGAGCCGAGCGAGGCGGTCCGGGAGCGGGTGGACCGGGCGCGCGCGGCGCAGCGGGAGCGTTTCGCGAGCCGGCCGGGCGTCTACGCCAACGCTCACATGGCGGCGCGCGACATCCGCACCTTCTGCCGCGTGTCGGACGGGGCAGACGCGCTGTTGCGCACGGCGATCACACGGCTCGCCCTCTCAGCGCGGGCGTATCACCGCATTCTCAAGATCGCGCGCACCATCGCCGACCTCGAAGGGGCCGCCGATCTCCAGCCGAAGCACGTGAGCGAGGCGATTCAGTATCGCAGCCTCGACCGGCGGGGCTTAGCGTGAGGAAGGAGGGGAGAGTGGAAGCACGGTGCGCGGACTTCAGATGTGCCCCTATCTGGATTGCGATGGGGACGCCGTCATCGACGCCGTGGATTGGGCCGTGATCCGGGACCACCACGCGCAGTATCCTGAGCGGCCGAGGTGGGGAGACGTGTACCACTGGGAGTAGGGGCCGGCGAAGGTTTGACATGCTGAGAGCATGTTTGCACGTTCGATCCCGGCATGACTGGCCGCCCCCTCGGCACTCCGACCCTGCTCGGCCTCCCCTACGACGCGAGCTCCTCGTTTCTCAAGGGCACGGCGGCCGCTCCGCCGCTCATCCGTCAGGCGCTGCATTCGCCGGCGGGAAATCCTTGGACCGAGACGGGAATCGATCTTGGCGCCGACCGGGCGCTCGCCGACGCGGGCGACGTCCCGCTCGGCAGCTCCGCGGCCGACGCACGGACGAAGATCGAGGAAGCGGTGCGTACGCTGCTCGAGTCGGGAGGCCGGCCGATCGTGCTCGGCGGCGACCACTCGGTCACCTACCCCATCGTGCGGGCCGTGCGGTGGTTTCACCCCAAGCTGAGCATCCTGCATTTCGACGCCCACCCCGACCTCTATCCGGAGTTCGAGGGTGACCGGTACTCCCACGCCTGTCCGTTCGCGCGGATCCTGGAAGAGAAGCTCGTGGATCACGTGGTGCAGGTGGGTATCCGCACGATGAACGCGGTGCAGCGCACGCAGGCCGAGCGCTACGGGGTCGAGGTGATCGACATGCGCGCCTGGGTCGCGGGGCAGCGCCCCACGCTGCACGAGCCGGTGTACCTCTCGATCGACATCGACGCCTTCGATCCGGCGTTCGCGCCCGGAGTGTCGCACCGCGAGCCGGGCGGCCTGACGGCGCGCGAGGTGCTGACGGTGCTGCAGGGGCTGACCGTCCCGATCGTCGGTGCCGACATCGTGGAGTTCAATCCCGCGCAGGACCCGAGCGGCGTGACGGCGACCCTGTGTGCGAAGCTCGTGAAGGAGATCGCCGGAAAGATGACTTAGCTTGCGCCCCGTCTGCGTAGGCCATATGTGTAAGAGCTCATTCAAGCTTCAGGCTCCTCCCTTTTGCAGAGGTGGCGTATGCACAAGCTCTGCCCGACTCTCGGCGCGCTCGCTCTGTGTTTCGTTGGCGTTGCGCCGGCCCGCGCACAAGACCCCGTGCAAGTGGCACCAAATAACTTCAAGGTGCTTCTGGAGAACGACCAGGTGCGCGTGCTCGACTTTCACAGCAAAGGTGAGAAGGTCCCGATGCATTCCCACCCGACGTATTTGACTTACGACATCTCTGGGAGCGGCAAGACGATATACACGTCGCCGGACGGGAAGACGACGGAGCGGGAGTACAAACCTGGTCAGACAACTTGGAACGGGGCGACGACGCACGCGACCCAGTCGAACGGCGAAATTCATGTTTTGCTTGTCGAACTGAAAACGCAACCAGCCACGAAGAAGTGAGGGCGAAGATGACTTAGTTGGGGGGGATCGTCAGCTGGATGACGTCGCCGGGGTGCACGCTGATGGTCTCGGTGACGGGGTTCGACCGACCGCCGATCGGATGCAGCTCGAACTGCAGCTCCGTACCGTAGCCGATCAGATCGGGTCGCACCATCAGAATGCGCGACGAGAGGCCCGGCACCATGCCGAGGCGGACGCGCTGGCCGCCCCGGATGAGGAACACGTTCATGTCGAGGAAGTTCTGGTTGTCGACGGTCACGGCGACCTCGGCCTGAGGATTGATCGGCGCGACGGCGCCGCGGTGACAGGCCGCAGCGGCGAGCGTGAGGAGCAGGAGCACGAGCGCGCGCATTACGAGACAATGTACACCCCGGCGGCTGGCGCGCCGCCCGGCCGCTCCCTACTTTCCCGACACGCCTCATGATCGACTGGCTGCAGGCTCACCTCGGCATGAACCCTCAGCTCCAGACGCGGCTGCTCGTGACCGCGGGGACGATCGCCGGACTCTGGCTCGTCCGCCACTTCGTCCTGGGTTTCGTCTACCGGCGGGTGCAGGACCCGTGGGGCCGGTATCGCTGGCGCAAGGGCGTGACCTACGCCCTCGTCGCGGTCGGCGTGATCCTCGTGAGCCAAACGTGGTTCGTCGGAACCGGCGCGCTCACGACCTACCTGGGGCTGGTGTCCGCGGGGCTGGCCATCGCCCTCAAGGAGCCGCTCTCCAACGTCGCCGGCTGGGCATTCATCATCTGGCGCCGCCCGTTCGAGGTGGGCGACCGCGTGCAAATCGGACCCCACGCAGGGGACGTGATCGACCTCGGCTTGTTCCAGTTCACCCTCAACGAGATCGGCGCCTGGGTCGACGCGGACCAGTCGAGCGGACGGATCATCCACATCCCGAACGGCAAAGTCTTCACGGATCCCGTCGCCAACTACAACAAGGGATTCCGCTACATCTGGAACGAAGTGCCGGTCGTGGTCACGTTCGAAAGCGATTGGAAGAAGGCCAAGCAGATCCTCGGGAAGATCGCGATCAAGCACGCGGAGCACCTCACGGCGCAGGCCGAGCAGGAGCTGCTCGCGGCTTCCCAGCAGTACCTCATCAACTACCGCAAGCTCACGCCCATCGTGTATACCAGGGTGGTGAACGATGGCGTGCAGCTGACGATCCGCTACCTGATCGAGCCTCGCAAGCGCCGGGGCACCGAGCACGCGATTTGGGAGGACATTCTCACCGAGTTCGCCGCCGCTCCCGACATCGACCTCGCGTACCACACCACCCGGGGGTTCAAGTACACGGACGAAGGGAAGCCGGCCCTTCGGGCGCCGTCAGTCACGCCGTATGAGACCGGCGTGCCGCCGGCCGATGAGTGACCTCGTGACGCTAGATCCGCTCGAGCTCGCTGACCGTGCGCTCATTGCGGACGTTCCCCGTGTTAAGTGTGGACTTGGGCTCGAGCAGGAGGACGTGCGCCTCCTCCGAAGCCACCGGCAGGTGCTCGACCCCCCGCGGGACGATCACGAACTCGCCCTCGCCCACCGACACGTCGCGGTCCCGAAACTTGAGCAAGAGCCGTCCTTTCACGACGAGAAACAGCTCGTCCTCGAGCTCGTGGTGATGCCACAGGAACTCGCCTTTGACCTTGACGAGCTTGACGTAAGAGTCGTTGAGCTCGCCCACGATCTTCGGGCTCCAGTGCTCGTTGAACTGCCGGAATTTCTCGGCGAGGTTCACCCGGTTCATGGCGACGCTCCTCAGGAGGCGGTCTGGCGGACGGGCGGACCGGCGGACGGGGAAGGCGAGCTTGACGTTTCAGTCCGCCGGTCCGCCTGTCCCACCGACCGCCCGATCTTGTGCGAGAACTGGATCCACACGACCGCGCCGAGGATCAGCGCCATCGCGAGAAAGGTGCGCGCGCTCACGGGCTCGCGGAGGATCAGCCAGCCGAGCAGCACCGCGATCACGGGATTCACGTACGCGTAGGTACCGACGATGGTGGGCGACGCGTGGCGCAAGGCGTACGTGTAAGCGCTGTAGCCCAGGATCGAGCCGACGACCACGAGGTAGACGAGCGCCCCGGCACCCCGGGGCGTGAGGTGCCAGCGGCTCCACTCTCCGACGACCGTGCCCACGAGGGCGATCGTGGCGCCGCCCGCGATCATCTGGATCGCCGCCCCGACGTAGGGGCTCGTCTCCGTGCGATGGCGTTTGCTGTACACCGAGCCGAGCGACCACGAGGCGCTGGCGCACGTGAGGGCAATCGGTCCGCGCAGATCGGCGCGCAGGATCTCCGCCGGGCTCGCCCCCACGAGGAGCGCCGTGCCGAGGAAGCCGAGCAGGAGCCCGGTCACGACACGCCAGTTCAAGTCGCCCGAGCCGCCCGGAATGATCGCGTCGAAGAACGCCATCCACAGCGCGACCGTCACGACGAAGATGCTGGCCACGCCGGATGCCGTGTACTGCTCGGCCCACACGACGAACGCGTTGCCGCCCGCCAGCAGCAGGACGCCCACGATCGCCTGGGTCCGCCAGTCTACCAGCCGCTTCGGTAGCGTGTCGCCGAGCGCCAGCACCACGGTGAGCAGCAGCAGGCCGGCGATGAGGAACCGCAAACCGGCGAACAGGAACGGGGGCAGGACTCCGACGCCGACCCGGATCGCGAGGTAGGTCGACCCCCAGAACACGCAAACGACGAGGTAGGCGATGAGCGCCTTGCCGCGCAATCCGGCCATCAGTCGAGCTCCGTGGGGACGAACCCCGGCTTTTCGAATACGGTGCCGAGCACGATCGTGGTGCGCGTGCTCATCTCGACGGTGGGTGACGGACCGCGCAGGTCGCGCAGCAGATCCTGGAGGCGCTCGAGATCGGGCGCCGCGACTTTGAGCACGTAGCAGTCCTCGCCCGCGACGTGGTGACACTCCAAGACGCCGGGATGCTTTTCCATCTCGCGCATTCGTGGCTCATCGCCGACATAATCGGAGTTGGCGTAGCGCACCGCGACAAACGCGGTGACCGGGAATCCCGCCTTGGCGCGATCAACCCGCGCGCCGTACCCGGTGATGTAGCCGGCTTCCTCCAGTCGCTTCACCCGCTCCATCACGGCGGGTCGCGACAGCCCGACCTCGTCCGCGACGGCCTGGTAACTCGAGCGCCCGTCGGTCGCGAGCAGCCGGAGGATCTTCCGATCGACGGCGTCCAGCTCGGTCTTGTGCGCCATTTCGGAACTCCGTTACGCTTGGTTGCCTACTAGAAGTAGACCTTTGCGATGATTCTCTAACGTATTATAAGCGTAACAGGTTTCCAGCCTACGAACTATCCGAAAACGTCCTTTGATGGAGACAGTGTAAGCCGCTACTATTCCGCCATGTCCGCCACCCCCCAGCCACTCGCGACGTTGCGCGCCCTTGTCCGGACTTATCCGTCCGCCCTGGTCGGGTACTCGGGCGGGGTCGACTCGGCCCTCCTGGCGGTCGTGCTGCGGCAGGAGCTGGGGCGCGAGCGGATGCTGGCCGGGGTAGGCCGGAGTGCCTCCTACCCGACGGCCCAATGGACGACGGCGCGTGCCGTGGCGCAGCGCTTCGATGTGCCGCTGGTCGAGCTCGACACGCATGAGCTCGAAGATCCCGACTATCTGGCGAATCCGACGAACCGCTGCTTCTTCTGCAAGGCGGAGCTGTGGCGCCGGCTCGTCCCGGAGGCGCAGGCCCGGGGGCTCGCCATCGTGTGCGACGGGACGAACCTGGACGATTTGGGGGAGCATCGCCCCGGGTACGCCGCGGGACAGGCAGCGGGGGTGCGGTCGCCGCTCGCCGAGGCGGGGCTCAGGAAGACGGATGTGCGGCGTGCCGCGCGCGAGCTCGGGCTTCCGGTATGGGATGCGCCGGCGGCGCCGTGCCTTTCGAGCCGCGTAGCCTACGGCATCCCGATCACGTCCCAGCGTCTCGCGCAGGTGGAGCGCGCGGAGGCGTACCTGCGCGCGCTCGGCGTGACGGGGGACGTGCGGGTCCGCCATCACGGCGACCACGCCCGTATCGAAGTCGAGCCGCGGTGGGTTCCGTGGGTGACGGAGCGGCTCACCGCGGTCAGGGAGCGGCTCACGGCCCTCGGTTTCGCGGTGGTTGAAGTCGATCCGCGCGGCTACCGCCGCGGTAGTCTCCTCACCGAGCGCGCCGGGCGCGCGTGAGGCTGTTCGTTGCCCTCAATCTTCCCGAAACGGTGCGCCAGTCGCTGTGCACGTGCGTGCGGCCACTGCAGAGCATGGGGTTCGCACTTCGCTGGATGACCCCCGAGCAGGTGCACCTCACACTCAAGTTCCTCGGCGACGTGGAGCCCGAGCGCGAACCCGAACTCGTGGCGGCGCTGTCCCGCGCCTGCACGGGAGCGCGGCCCGTCACGCTGTCGCTCAGTGGATTCGGCGTGTTCCCCCACTATGACCGGCCACGCGTCGTCTGGGTGGGCGTCGCGCCGGAACCGGCGCTCGAGCTGCTGCAGCACCGAGTGGAGCAAGAGTTCTCGTCGCTGGGCTTCCCCACCGAGACACGGGCCTTCCGACCGCATATCACGCTGGGGCGGGCGGCGCCGGGAGCGAGGCGGGGCGGCTTCAGCAAACTCGAAACGGCCCTCGCCACTCTGTGCTTCGACGCAGCGGCGGTGATCATGACGGTCGACTTGATGGAGAGCACGCTCCAATCCGGAGGGGCGGTGTATCACGTGAGACACAGTGAACGGCTGCCTTAAGGGACTGCTCCGGCTCGCGTTCCTCGCTGTCGCCCTGGTGGCGGCGCTGGGGGTCTGGTGGTTCCGGGAGCCGATCATGCGTCGGGCCGCGCACCTGTTCGGTCCGCACTCCACCAAGCTCCCGCCGGTGGCGGACACGGGAGTCGGCGCTCCCACGCCCAAGGCGCTGTCCAGCACGCAAACCAAGGTCGAACGCCTGAAGCAGACGACGGGACCGGACTCGGTCGTGCTCTCCGCCAACGAAGTGGCGTCGCTCATCGGGAGCTCGATGGATTGGTCCGTGCGCAAGAGCTTCGACTCGTTGCGGGTCGAGCTATCGGAGGGGTCCCTGGCCGTTCACTGCCGGCTCGACACGCGGGTGATTCCGCCGGACGCGCTGGGGCCCATCGCCGGATTCTTGAGCCCGCGGGAGCCGCTGCGGATCGCGGGCCCGCTGCGGATCGAGCGGCCTGGGCTGGCCCGGTTCACCGTGCAGGAGCTGAGCCTGCGCGGCTTCCCGTTTCCCCCGCCGCTGGTGAAGCAGCTGGCCCAACGGGTGGCGGGGGCGGACTCGAGCGGCGCGGTGCCGTTGCGCGTCTCGCCGGGGTTCGCCGACGTCCGCATCCACCCGACCGCCGTGGTGCTGTACCGGTTGAAGCGGAGCGAACCGTGAGCCGACGCGTCCTGGTCGTCGATGACGAGAAGGGCATCCGCGAGGCGCTGACGCAGGTGCTCGAATACGAGGAGATCGACGTGCACGCGTGCGCCTCGGGATCCGAGGCGCTGCAGCGCTACCCCGAGTTCCGGCCCCATCTCGTTTTTCTGGACGTGAAGATGCAGGGCATGGACGGGCTCGAGACGCTGCGGAAGCTGCGCGAGCTCGACCCACACGCGCAGGTCGTGATGATCTCCGGTCATGGTACGATCCAGACCGCGGTCGAGGCGACCCAGCTCGGCGCGTACGATTTCCTCGAGAAGCCCCTCGACACCGACCGCATTCTGCTCACGCTGCGCAACGCCCTGCAACACGTCGATCTCGCGAGCGAGAACGTACGGCTCAAGGCGGAGGTGCACGCGCAGTATGAGATCGTCGGCACGAGCCGGACGGTGAAGCAGATGATCGAGCGCATCGAGAAGGTCGCGCCCACCGCCGCGCGCGTGCTCATCACCGGGGAGAACGGCACCGGGAAGGAGCTCGTGGCCCGCGCCATCCATGCGCTCTCCCCCCGCGCGCGGGGGCCGTTCGTGGAGGTGAACTGCGCGGCGATTCCGACCGAGCTGATCGAGAGCGAGCTGTTCGGTCACATGAAGGGGAGCTTCACCGGCGCGTTCGCGGATCGGTCGGGGAAGTTCGAGCTGGCGGACGGCGGCACGCTGTTTCTCGACGAGATCGGGGACATGAGCCTCTCGGCGCAGGCCAAGGTGCTGCGCGCGCTCGAGGAGGGGGTGATCTCCCGCGTCGGGTCGGGGAAGACGTTGGAGGTGGACGTCCGGGTCGTGGCCGCCACCAACAAGGATTTGCAGGCCGAGATTGCGGCGGGCCGATTCCGCGAGGACCTGCTCTACCGGCTCAACGTCGTGCCCATCGAGGTGCCGCCGCTGCGCGCGCGGCGCGCCGACGTGGCGCAGCTCGTCGCGCACTTCGTAAGCCAGATGACCCGAAGCGGCGGGCTCCCACCCAAGCTGTTCGACCCGGACGCCGTGCAGCAGCTGGCGGCGCGCGACTGGCCGGGGAACATCCGGGAGCTGCGCAACGCGATCGAGCGCCTCCTCATTCTCACCACGGGGCCGGCGGTGACGGCGCAGGACGTGCAGCGGATCGCCGGGCTGGGAACGGAGGACGCGGGACGCGGGACGAGCCCCGCCGATCTCGCCGGGGCGCCGTGGATGCGCGCGGCCACCTTCGAGGAATTCAAGCAGGTGGCGGAGCGGACCTACATCCTCGCCAAGCTGAAAGAACACGACTGGAATGTGTCCGAGACCGCGCGCACATTGGATATGCCGCGCAGCAATCTCTACAAGAAGATCGAGCGCTACCGGCTGGCGCGGGAGGCGTAGTGGCGGACATCGAGAAGGGCCGCGACTGGGACAAAGAGATGGCCGAAGTGGACCGGCTCCTCAAGAAGCTGCCGGCGGCCGACCCGACGCTCGGCCGGCCGAGCGGCGGCGAGCCGACGGTCCGAAAGCCGGCTGCGGCGCCCGCCAGCCGATGGAGCGACGGCACGGCGGCGCCCAGTGCCCGGGAGCGGGTCGGGACCTGGGCGAAAGTGGCGCTCGGCCTGCTCGTCGCCATCGGTGTCGCTCCCGGCGTCTGGCCGTATTCGCACGGCTGCGGCCTGCGACTGATCTTTTACCTGCTGGGCGTGACCACCGTGATCGCCGCGGGGTTGTGGGCGAGCATTTCGTCCTGGAAGCGGCGCCTCGGCTTCGCCCATGTGGTCTCCCAGATCCTCATCGTCTGGGGGATTCTCCTCATGACGCGGGAAGTCCTGCCGCGCCTCGGCCCCAAGGCGGAACCCCTGTGGCTGTGCCCGGACGTGCCGCTGCCGCGCTGACACCCACGACCTAACACCCAACATGCCCGAGAACTTCAAGAATTTCATCGCCGGCGAGTGGGTCGCCCCTCGCACCGGCGCGTACTTCGAGAACCGCAACCCGGCGGACTCGGACGACGTGATCGGCTGCTTCCCGCGCTCGGGCCCGGACGACGTGACTCGCGCCGTCGCGTCGGCTCAGCGGGGGTTCGCGCAGTGGTCCCGGACACCCGCGCCGATCCGCGGCGAGGTGCTGCACCGCGTCGGCGATCTGCTCGTCCAGCGCAAGGAAGACATCGCGCGCGCCATGACGCGCGAGATGGGGAAGGTCCTGGCCGAGACCCGCGGCGATGTGCAGGAGGGAATCGACACCGCGCATTACGCCCACACGGAGGGGCGGCGGCTGTTCGGTCGCACCGTGCCGTCGGAGCTGCGCAACAAATGGGCGATGAGCTTCCGGCGGCCGATCGGCGTCGCCGGCCTCATCACGCCGTTCAACTTCCCGCTCGCGATCCCGACGTGGAAGATGTTCCCCGCGCTGTTGTGCGGGAACGCCGTGCTCTTCAAGCCGGCCGAAGACGTACCCCATACGGCGCACCTCTTGGTGGAGATCCTGCTCGAGGCGGGGCTGCCACCCGAGGTCGTGCAGCTGGTGCACGGGGAGGGCTCCGTCGTCGGCAAGGCCATGGTGGAGCATCCCGAGGTCCCCGTCGTCTCGTTCACCGGGTCGACCGAGACGGGGTCGATCATCGGCGCGACCTGCGGCCGGATGCACAAGCGTCTGTCGCTCGAGATGGGCGGCAAGAACGCGATGATCGTGATGGACGACGCGGATCTGGATTTGGCGCTCGACGGCGTGCTGTGGGGGGCGTTCGGCACCACCGGCCAGCGCTGCACCGCCACGAGTCGTCTGATCGTGCACGAGCGCGTGCACGACAGACTGGTCACGATGCTGTGCGATCGGGCGGAGCGGATGCGCCTCGGTCCCGGACTCGACGCCAAGACCGATGTCGGCCCCCTCATCAACGAAGACGCACGCAAGAAGGTCGAGTATTACGTGGGGGTGGGGCGTGACGAGGGAGCCCAGGTGCTGACCGGCGGCGGACGGCCGGCAGCCAAGGGGCTCGAGCGCGGGTGGTTCTACCAGCCCACCGTGCTCGCCGGGGTCCGGGCCGGGATGCGGGTGGAGCAGGAGGAGATCTTCGGCCCCGTGCTCTCGGTCATCAAGGTGGGCTCGCTCGACGAGGCCGTCCGCGTGAACAACGACGTGAAATACGGGCTCTCGAGCTCGCTGTACACACGGGACGTGAACGCCGCCTTCCGCGCGATGGGCGAGCTCGACACAGGGATCACGTACGTGAACGCGCCGACCATCGGCGCCGAGGCCCACTTGCCGTTCGGCGGCGTGAAACAGACCGGGAATGGGCATCGCGAAGGCGGGTGGGAGGTCTACGATTTTTACTCGGAGACCAAAGTGGTCTACGTGGACTTCTCCGGAAAGCTGCAGCGAGCCCAGATCGACACCGAGACCTGACGTCCCGCGACGAATTGGACCGCCCCGCAATGGGACGGTGATGGCGCTCACACCGGCTGCATTAGCGTGCGGCCGGTGGATCATGAATCGTTGGTGATCGTCCTCTCGACCGGTGGCTCGCCGCTCGACGGATCGGCGCTCAGCGGGCTGGCGGATGTCCGAGTGGCGTGGGTCCGCGTCGAGCGCGAGGGCGACGCGGCGTGCCTCGCGGCCCGGGTGTTGCATGGCGACTCCCCGGACCTGTTCCGGGACCGGGTTCGCCGCTGGGCCGGGGCACGCGGATGGGCGGTGACTGTTGCTTCTGGCGGACGGCTTGGCTAACGTAAGAGCCATGCATCACTTGGGGGCCCCTCGGCCGGGTACGAGCGCGCGCACCGCGCCGGTGCCCTTCGCCCCCCCTCAGCAGCGCTCCCGGCTTGCGCGATGGTTCGACAATTGGATGCGCTCGCTGGGCATGGCCTTGGTGCTGTTCCTCATCATCCGCACGTTCCTCGTCGAAGCGTTTCAAATTCCCTCAGGCAGCATGGAGCGCACGCTGCTAGCGGGCGACTTTCTGTTCGTCAACAAGGCCGTCTACGGCGCGCAGATCCCCGGGACCCACGCCCGCCTTCCCGGCTTCGAGTCGCCGCGGCGCGGCGACGTCATCGTGTTCGCCTACCCGAAGAATCCCGAGCTCAACTACGTGAAGCGGGTCATCGGGGTCCCCGGGGACACGGTGGAAATGCGCGGCGGCGAGGTGCGGGTGAATGGCCGGCGGCTGGCGGAGCCCTATGTCCAGCGGGTGGACCCGCGCGACGTGTACGATCCGGAGTTCAACTGGCAGCGGGACTATCTGCTCGGCGGCCCGGGGGTGGCACGCGACTACCACCCGACGCGGGACACATGGGGTCCCCTCGCCGTCCCGGCCGGGAAATACTTCGTGTTGGGCGACAACCGAGACAACTCAGCGGATTCCCGGTACTGGGGCTTCGTGGACGCGGCCGCAGTCAAGGGACGGCCGCTCGTCGTGTATTTCAGTTACGACCGGGAGGCGCACGATGCGCTTCCTTGGCTGACCGATATTCGCTGGCACCGGCTCGGGTCGATTATCCGGTAAGAACCGGCGACTGGAGCCTGGAGTCCCGTGCGGCGGCGTCGTGCGCGCCTGGAGGGGTGACTCGGCCATGCAACTGAACACGGCGAAACGAGCCTCGTTCGACGAGGGATCGCTCGACCAGTACCTGCGGGAGATCAGCCAGTATCCGTTGATCACCCGTGAGGAAGAGGTGACGCTGGCCCAGCGGATCAAACAGAGCGACGCGGAGGCGCTGGACAAGCTGGTGCGCTCGAACCTCCGGTTCGTCGTCTCGGTGGCCAAGAAGTACCAGAACCAGGGCGTCTCCCTCTCGGACTTGATCAACGAGGGCAACCTCGGCCTGATCCGAGCCGCCCACAAGTTCGACGAGACCAAAGGCATCAAATTCATCTCCTACGCCGTCTGGTGGATCCGGCAGGCGATCCTCCAAGCGCTCGCCGAGCAATCGCGTATCGTGCGCGTGCCGCTGAACCGGGCGGGCACGCTGCACCGCATCGGCAAACGCTCGGCCTCGCTCCTGCAAGAGCTCGGCCGCGAGCCGACCGTGGAAGAGATCGCCGAAGGGATGGACATCTCCGAGGAAGAGGTGGCGAAGACGCTGTCCATCTCGCAGGCCCACCTCTCCCTGGACGCCCCCCTCACCCCCGGCGAGGACAACAAGCTCCTCGACTACCTCCCGGACACGACCAGCCCTGGTCCCGACGACGAGATCTTCGAGCACGCCCTCACCGAATCGATCGAGGAAGTGCTGGCGACCCTCAAGGAGCGCGAGGCGAAGATCCTGCGGCTGTACTTCGGGCTCGAAGGCCAGGAGCCGATGACGCTCGAGGAGATCGGCTCGCTGCTCGGGATTACCCGGGAGCGGGTAAGACAAATTAAAGAGAAAGCCCTGGCGCGCCTCCGGCACGTGTCGCGGGCCCGGGCGCTGGAAAGCTTCCTGCTCTAAAGACGAACTGCGTGGTGTGTGGTGCGTGGTTGGTGACGGTTAACCACTCACCACGTACCACGCCTTTATATTGTCTCACCATGGCCGCTCTCGCATCCTTCGACATCTCCACCGGTGCCGACCTCCAAGAGGTCGACAACGCGGTGAATCAAGCCACCAAAGAGGTGGCTCAGCGCTACGACTTCAAGGGCTCGAAGGCCTCGATCGCGTTCGACCGCGCCAAGGCCGTCCTCACGCTCGTCGCCGACGACGACTTCAAAATGAAGGCGCTGTTCGACGTGCTGCAGGCGAAGCTCATCAAGCGCAACGTGCCCGTGAAGAACCTCGAGCTGGGCCCCGTCACGCCCGCGGCGAACGACACCGTGCGTCGGGAGATCAAGCTTACCCAGGGCATCCCCCAGGAAAAGGCGAAAGCGATCGTCAAGGCGATCAAGGACAGGAAGTTCAAAAAGGCGCAGGCGTCGATCCAGGGCGAGGAGATCCGCGTCCAGGCGCCGGCCAAGGACGAGCTCCAGGAAGTGATCGCCTTCCTGCGCACGCAGGACTTCGGACTCGAGCTCCGATTCGGGAATTACCGCGGATGAAGCTCGGCGTCGTCTCGCTCGGCTGCGACAAGGCGACCGTCGACTCCGAGCGGCTGGTCGGCCAGCTGGTGGGCCACGGTGCCGTGGTGACGCCGCACCTCCCGGACGCCGACGTGATCCTCGTGAATACGTGTGGCTTCATCGACGCCGCGAAGCAGGAGTCGATCGACGCGCTGTTGTCAGCCGCAAGCCTCAAGGCACACGGCGGTGTGAAAGCGGTCGTCGCGGTCGGATGCCTCGTCCAGCGGTATAAGGAAGAGCTGCAACGGGAAATCCCGGAGGTCGACCTGTTTCTCGGGTTTTCCGATTTGCATCACCTGGTGCCGGCGCTCGCCGAGCGGGGGTTGATCGACGACCCGCTCGCGACCCATCCGGGCGTCCGCCAGTTCCTCGGTGATGCACGCCACGTTCGCTATCTCAAGATCTCCGAGGGTTGCGACCACACCTGCGCATTCTGCGCCATCCCATTGATGCGCGGGAAGCACCGCTCCGAGCCGCTCGAGCGTCTGGTGCGCGAGGCGCAGGCCCTCGAGGCGCAGGGTGCGCAGGAGATCAACCTGGTAGCCCAGGACCTGGGACACTACGGCCGGGACCTGGGATTGGGGGGACCCAAGCTCCCCGACCTGCTCGAGGCGCTGCTCGCCGGGACATCTGTCCCCTGGTATCGCCTGTTGTACGTCTACTCGGCGGGCCTCACCGAGCGGCTGGTCGAGCTCGTGGCGCGAAGCCCGCGCATCGTCCCGTACATCGACATCCCGATTCAGCACGCCGCCGACCGTATGCTCGAGCGGATGCGCCGTCCCGAGCGCCAGCGCACGCTGCGGGACAAGCTCGGCTGGCTGCGGGGGGCGATTCCGGACCTCGCGATCCGCACGACCTGCCTGGTGGGCTTTCCCGGCGAAACGGACGACGATTTCCGGGAGCTGCTGACCTTTCTCGAGGAGGCGCAGTTCGACCGGCTCGGCGCCTTCGCCTACTCGCCCCAGGAGGGCACCCGCGCGACCCAGTACCCGGACGACGTCCCCGACGCCGTGAAGCGCGAGCGCCTGGAGGAGTTGCTCGAGGTGCAGCGTGCGATCTCGGCCGAGCGTCTTGCGCGGTTCGTGGGGCGGGACGTCCGCGTATTGGTGGACCGCGTGGCCGATCCCGACGAGGAGCGTGCCACGCATGTGGGGCGCGTGGCCTGGCAGGCGGACGACGTGGACGGCGTCACCTACGTGGAGCGGGGCGGCTGGGCCGACTCAGGATCCTTCGTCCACGCCCGACTGACGGCGAGCGAGGACTACGATTTCCGGGCGGTCGCCCTGACGTGACCCGCTCGGAGGAGCTCTTCGAGCGAGCGAAAGCGGTGCTGCCGGGCGGGGTGAATTCGCCGGTGCGGGCGTTCCGGGCGGTGGACGGAACGCCCTTTTTCGTCGCCCGCGCAGCCGGCGCGCGGCTCACCGACGTGGACGGCCGTACGTACCTCGATTACGTCTGCTCGTGGGGCCCGCTGATCCTGGGACACGCGCACCCGGCGGTGCTCGACGCGGTCCGCGCGGCGGCGGCTGCGGGGTGGAGCTACGGCACGCCGTGCGAGGCGGAGGTGGAGCTCGCCGAACAGGTGCGGCGGCGGATGCCGGCGGTCGCAATGGTGCGCTTCGTGAACTCGGGGACCGAAGCGACGATGGCCGCGGTGCGGGTCGCCCGCGCGGCGACTCGCCGCGAGCTGGTCCTGAAGTTCGAGGGCTGCTACCACGGCCACGCGGACAGCTTCCTCGTGAAAGCTGGCAGCGGCGTCGCGACGCTCGGCTTGCCCGATAGTCCCGGCGTCCCCGCCGCGCTCGCCGGTCTCACCCTCACGCTGCCCTTCAATGACACCCTCGCCGTCGGAGAGCTGTTCCGGCGACGGGGTGACACGCTGGCCGCAGTGATCGTCGAGCCGTACGTCGGGAACTGTGGGTTCATAGCGCCCGAGCCGGAGTTCCACACGGCGCTCCGCGCCCTGTGCGACCGCCACGGCGCCCTGTTGATCTTCGACGAGGTGATGACCGGCTTCCGGGTCGGGCCGGGCGGCGCCCAGGAACGACTGGACATCCGGCCCGATTTGACCACGCTGGGAAAGATCGTCGGCGGCGGCTTCCCGGTCGGCGCATACGGGGGCCGCGCGGAGCTGATGCGCCTCGTCGCGCCCGAGGGACCGGTCTACCAGGCCGGGACGCTTGCGGGGAATCCGGTGGCCATGGCCGCGGGCCTGGCCACGTTGCGCGAGACGGAGCGGCCCGGGTTCTACGAGGCACTCGAGCGGCGAACCGCGCGGCTGGTCGCGGGTATAGGGGACGCCGCGCGCCGCCACGGGATCACGGCGACCGCGGGGCACGCGGGCTCCATGTGGGGCATGTACTTCGCGCCCGGCCCGGTCAAGAACTTCGCCCAGGCGAAGGTCGCAGACACGGCGCTGTTCGCGCGCTGGCACCGGTCGGCACTGGCGCGCGGCGTGTTCCTCGCGCCCTCGGCGTTCGAGGCAGGCTTCGTCTCCAGCGCGCATACCGATGCGGACATCGACTTCACCATCACACAACTCGACGCGGCACTGGGCGAAGCGCGGGCTCGCTAGCGCCCTCGCCCTCGCCGGCGCCTGTGGCCGGCCGCAACCCTCGCCCCTCACGCCGGGGGCGGAGCCGGAGCTGCGCGTCGGGCTCGTCGCCGGTGCGCCCAGCGTCACTCTGGGAGGCGATGGAGAGCTGTTCGTCACCGACGACGCGAACGGCGAGCCGATCGGCTCGATCCCCGCCGGTACCGTGTGGACCGTCGTGATCGACACCCCGGGCGTCAGGCTCGTGAAGGCGGACGGCGCCCGGAGCGAGCGGCGCGCCGGCATCTCCGCGGTGAGCGTCACGGAGAACCGCTTCGCCATGGCCAACGGCCGGCGGTATCGCGGGCGGCTGAATGTGCTGCGTGACCCGACGGGCCTCACCGTGATGAACCGGGTGCCGGTCGAGAGCTACCTCGCGGGTGTGATCGGCGGAGAAATGGGACCGCGACGCGCCGACGAACGCCAGGCGATGCTCGCGCAGGCCGTGGTGTCGCGGACGTTCGCGCTCAAGAACCGGGGCCGCTGGGAGCCGCAGGGCTTCGACGCCTGGGCCGATGTGCGAGACCAGGTGTACGCCGGAGTCGCGGGGGAGACGGCCGAGGTGTGGGGCGCCCTGCGCGCCACCAGGGGGGAGGTGCTGCGCTATCACGGCGACCTGATTTACGCCTACTTCCACTCGACCTGCGGCTTCTCGACCGCCGGCGTGGACGAGGCGTTCAAGACGGCCCAGAGCCAGCCGTACCTGCGGCCGATTTCCGACGCGTCCGGGGGCGGGCACTATTACTGCGAACTCTCGCCGCGCTTTCGCTGGCGCCAGGAATGGGACGGGGCCAAGCTGCGCGCTATATTGTCGCGGACGCTGCCCGCGATGATGAACGCGGGCGGGGGCGGGCTGCAACGCATCACCGACATCGAAGTGACCCGCATGACGGCCTCGGGCCGGGTCGGCGAGCTCCGTATCGCGTTCGAGCACGGCGACGTACGCGTGCTCGGCCCCGACGTGCGCGCGGTGCTGCGGCCCGAGGCCGATCAGATGCTCGGCAGCACTTCCTTCGCCCTCTCGGTGACGAAGGACGGCGGCCAGGTCAGCCGGCTCATCGCCGCAGGCGCGGGGTGGGGCCACGGGGTCGGCTTCTGTCAGTGGGGTGCGGTGGGCCGGGCCCGCGCCGGTCACGATTACCGCAGGATCGTCACCACCTACTTTCCGGGGACCAATGTCGAGCGCCTCTACTAAGGCAGGCGGACGGTCGGACGGCCGGACGGTCGGACCGTGGATTCCGCTTGCGGTGCTGCTGTCGGTCAGTCCGACGGCTCGCCTGTCCGCCCAAGGTTTTCTCTCGCAGTTCTCCTACGACAACCTGAAGCCGAGTGCCCTCCAGGTCGATCTCGGCCCGGTGGGCGGGAACAACATCCGCGGGACGCTCACCGGCGGCCTGCGGCTCGATTACGGGTTCATTGCCCCGCACGTGCGCGTGCTGCTCGGCGTCTCGTATTACAAGGCCGATTTCAGCTCCGCAGCGCGCGCGCGCTTCGCGCAGAGCCTCGACAGCATCGTGAACCCGGGCACGCCGGATGCGATCAACCTGGGTCGCATCACGTGGAGCGACGTCACGGGGGACATAGACCTGCAATACGTGCTGCCCCAAGGGCGCTCCGTGACGACCTATCTGGGCATCGGGCTCGGCGCCCACATCCGGCACGGCAGCGGCCCCGCCATCAACGGCACCTTCGTGCAGGACGCGCTGAACTCGATCACCGCGGGCTTGAACGGCACGATCGGTGCCGAGGTCGGGGCCCAGCGCTGGCGCTTCACCCTCGAGGCCCGCGGCGTGCTGTCGAGCGGCGTCTCGACCGCCTCGCTGCGGAGCGGCCTGATGTACCACTGGGCGGGGACGAGAGGCAGGGGACGGGGGACGGCGAAGTGAGCGACCCGGTCCGCGTCGCGGTGATCGGGGCCGGCGCGATCGCACAGGTTGCGCACCTCCCGGTGCTGCGGCGCTTGCCGGGCGTGGAGGTCTGCGCCATCTGCGACTCGGACTTGGGTAAGGCCCAGGCCCTCGCGGGGCGATTCGACGTCAAGGAGACCTTCGACGACATCGAGGAAGTGCTCAAGTATTCCCATCCCAGTGCGGTCGCGATCTGCACTCCGAATCACCTGCACGAGATCCACGTCGTCTCCGCCCTCGCGGCCGGCGCGCACGTGCTGTGCGAGCGGCCGCTCGCGCTCACGCTCGCCGGAGTGGAGCGGGTGCTCCAGGCGAGCGAGAAGTACGGCCGGCGAGTGATGGTCGGAATGAACCACCGCTTCCGCTCCGACGTGCAGGCGGTACGCGGCTTTCTCGCGGGTGGCGACATCGGCGTGCTGCAGGCGATCCGCTGCGGCTGGTACACCTTCCAGCCGAGCCGGAACCTCGTGGCGTGGCGACTGCGGCGCCAGGAGGCCGGCGGCGGCGCGTTCCTCGACCTCGGCCTGCAGCTCCTGGACTTGGGGCTCTGGCTCGCGGGATGGCCGGCGGCCAAACGCATCGCGGCGCATACGATGGGGCCGGGAAAAGACAGCGTCGAGGACATGGCGACGGCGCTGGTCGTGTGCGCGAACGGCGTCTCCCTCTCGATCGACGTGAGCTGGCGTCACATGGGTGAGGCCGAGCGGTTTTGGTTCGACCTGGTCGGTACCAAGGGCTCGGCCCGAGTCCAGCCCCTGCGCGTCTTCAAGGAGATGCATGGGACGATCACCGACGTGACCCCGACCGGAGCGAGCGGGCGGGAGACGCCGTTCGCACAGTCCTACCGCGCCGAGTGGACGTACTTCCTGGCCGTGATGAAGGGGGATGTGAACGCCCCGCCGCCGCGCGACCAGCTCGCGTTGCACCGCGTGCTGGATGCCGTCTATCGCTCGGCGGACGAGGGGCGCGACGTGCTCCTGTGACGACGCCGACCCGGCAAGCCGCGGCCCTCGTCGCGCTAGGGACCGTCCTCCTCGCCGCCAGCTACCCCCCGTTCCGCCTTCCCGTGGTGAGCTTCCTCGCCGTCGCGCCGGCCGTCGTCCTGCTGCGCCGGTTCGAAAGCGAGCGCGACCCGGGGGGCGCGGTGCGTTGGGGGTTCTGGTACGGCTTCGTGACACAGGGCGCCGTGCTGTACTGGCTGGTGGTCGCGCTGTGGCACTTCACGCCGCTGTCGGCACTCGGCTACCTCGCCACGATCGCGATCTACGGTCTGTGGTACGCCCTGATGTTCCGGTTCGTCGTCGCGCTGCGGATGCGACTGCCGCGGGTTCCGCTGTGGGTCGTGTTCCCCGTGGCCTGGACCACGGTCGAATGGGTCGTCGGCCACCAGGGGGACATCCGCTTTCCCTGGCTTGGGCTGGGCACGTCGCTCGCCGACGCGCCCCTGCTGGTGCAGTGGGCCGACCTCGCGGGCGCCCGGGGGGTGACCCTGTGGCTGGCGTGGTGCAACGTGATGCTCGTCGACGCGCTGCTCGGGAGCAGGGAGCAGGGAGCCGGGAGCGGGGCGCTCCGGTGGCGACCCGCGGCAGCCATGCTCGCGAGTATCGTCTGCGCCGGGGCGTACGGCGGGTGGCGCGAGCGGACGCTCCCGATTCACGAGCTCGGCACCGTCGGACTCATCCAGCCGAACGAGGGCTTCCGGGAGAAATGGGATCCCCGCCACGCCGACAGCGTAGTGACGAAGCTCGTGACGATGTCGAGGGCGCTCGAAGCTCGCGGACCCCTCGATCTGCTACTGTGGCCCGAGGCCGCGATTCCCGGATGGTTGGCGGAGATGCCCGCGTGGGACACGGCCTTCGCCGCGCTGGCCCGTGAGGGCCGCACCCCGATTCTCACGGGCGGCATTCATGCGGTGCGCTCCGATGTCTATTACAACGCCGCGTTCTTCTACGACTCGACGGGTCAGTGGCGCACGTACCCGGTGTACGGCAAGCATTATCTGGTGCCCGTCGTCGAGCGCGTCCCGTTCGTTCCCGTTCGGCTGTTCCGGAGCGTGCCCGGACTGCGGCAATGGTCGGGCGGGTTTTCCCCAGGGCCCACGCTCCCCGTGTACCAGACCAAGATCGGTCGCCTCGGCGTCGTCATCTGCTACGAATCCGCGTTCGAAGAGCTCGCGCGCGCCTACCGCCGGGCGGGCGCCGCTTTCCTCGTGAATATCACGAACGATGCGTGGTACGGTAGGACCGCCGGCCCATACCAGCACGCAAGCCATCTCGTCCTGAGAGCGATCGAGACCCGCGCCGGAATCGCACGGGCGGCGAACGACGGTATCTCCGAGTTCGTCGATCCGCTGGGGCGGACCTACGCGGCCACGGGTCTCGAAGTGGAGGCGACCGTCGCGGACCGGCTGCGCACCAGCGACGTGATTCCGCTGTACGTGCGACTGGGTGATTGGGTGGGGACGCTGTGTGTGCTGGCCACCCTCGGGCTCGCCGGCGCATTGGCAGTGCAGCACTGGGGAGGGACCGCTTGAGAAACGTGGAACGTGGAACGCGGAACGCGGAACAGAGCGAACCCAGTTCGTTCACCGAACCTCGTGTCCGTGATCGAACTCCGCTCGATCTGTTCCGCGTTCCGTCTTCCGCGTTCCGCGTTGAAGTGGGGCGGGGGGTGGCGGGCCGATGAGGGTGGGCGTGGATGTGGGTGGAACCTTCACCGATCTCGTCGCCCTCGCGGAAAACGGGACGATCGAGGTCCGGAAGGTCGTGACCACGCCGGACGATCCCGCGGTCGGGCTGTTTCGAGCGCTGGACGCCTTGTCTCCGGTCCCGGTCGATGTCCTGATTCACGGAACCACGATCGCTACGAACGCCCTCCTCGAGCGCCGCGGTGCCCGCATCGCGCTCGTGACGACGAAGGGCTTCGAAGACCTCCTGTGGCTGCGGCGCCAGGACCGGGCGGCGCTCTACGACCTCACCCGCGACCACCCGCCGCCGCTCGTCGCGCGGTCCGACGTCGTGGCGGTCGCCGAGCGCACCGGCCCCGACGGCGTGCTCGAGCCGCTCGGCGAGGACGAGGTCGTGCGGGTGGTCGCGGCGGTACGCGCGCTCGCGCCCGCTCCCGAAGCGCTGGCCGTCGCCTTGCTGTTCGCGTTCCGCCACGCGGAGCACGAGCGCCGCCTCGTCGCGGCGCTACACGAGGCCCTTCCCGACGTCCCCGTGGTTGCGAGCCACCAGGTGCTTCCCGTGTTCCGGGAGCTCGAGCGGACCAGCACCACGACCGTGGAAGCGTATCTCCGTCCCAAGGTCTCGGCGTATCTCGGCCGGCTCGAGCGCGAGGTGCGGGCCCGCGGCATCGGACTGCTGCGCGTCATGACCTCGAGCGGCGGGACGCTCCCGCCGGGGCCGGCGGCCACGCGGGCGGCGTCGCTCGCGCTGTCGGGCCCCGCGGGTGGTGTCGTGGGCGCCCGGCTGGTCGGCGCGGCCGTGGGGCTGCGGGAGCTGTTGACGCTCGACATGGGCGGCACGAGCGCCGACGCGAGCCTCGTCACGGGTGGGACCCCCCTCGGAGACGGCGGCGGGAGTGTCGCGGGGCTCGTCGTCGCCCTGCCGGCCGTCCTGATCGAGACGGTGAGCGCCGGCGGGGGGAGCATCGCACGGGTTGACGACGGCGGTGCCCTCAAGGTCGGCCCGGAGAGCGCCGGGGCGGTCCCGGGTCCGGCATGTTACGGTCGGGGCGGCGACCGACCCACCGTCACCGACGCGTGCCTGGCGCTGCGATGGCTCGATGCCCAGCATCGGCTCGCGGACGCAGTGCGACTCGATCGCGACGCCGGGGAGGTTGCGCTCCGATCTCTCGGGTCGGTGGGGGGGAAGACCGATCCGGCCGCGATCGCGGCGGGCGTCGTGGCGGTGGCGGCCGCGGTGATGGCGCGGGCGCTCAAGCGCGTCAGCGTGGCGCGCGGGCTCGATCCTCGGCAGATGGCGCTACTCCCGTTCGGCGGCGCCGGGCCGCTGTTCGGGTGCCAGCTGGCCGAGGCGCTGGGGATGCGCACGATCGTGATCCCACCCCATCCGGGGGCCCTCTCGGCGCTGGGCCTCGCCTCGGCCGCCGAACGCGTGGATCTGCTCGCGTCGTTTCACCGCTCCCTCGACGGCTTGTCGTCCCGAGACCTCGGGAACGCCTTCGCGCCGCTGCTCGCGGAAGGGCGGAGCCAGGTGCCCGACGGCACCGTCTGGCCCTACGCGGATTGCCGGTTCGCCGGACAGGGCTACGAAGTGACGGTGCCCATAACGGGCGACGATCCCCAACGGATCGGGGACGCATTTCTCGTCGAGCACCGCGCGCGGTTCGGCCATGCGGGGAGCGATCGGAGCGTCGAGATCGTGAACCTGCGCGTGGTCGCGCTGCGCGAGGGGCCGCTCCCGCGGTTCGCGGACCCGCGGCGCGTCGTCCAGCGGCCCGGCGCCAGTCGCCCGATCACGGTACGAGGGGTTCGGGTCAGCGCCTCGGTCTGGGCGCTCGACGAGCTCGCCGCGGGCGTCACCATCGCCGGCCCGGCGATCCTGGCGGGGCGAAACGCGACGGCCCTGGTCGAGCCCGGGTGGCGCGGCACGGTGCATCCATGCGGCGCCGTGCTGGTGGAGCACACATGACCCTCGACGCCGTCGGGCTCGAGGTGATGGGACACGCCTTCGCGTCCATCGCGGAGGAGATGGGCCTCGTCCTGATTCATTCCGCGGTGTCCCCCAACATTCGCGAGCGGCGCGACTGCTCGGCGGCGCTGTTCGACGCCGCCGGTGAAATGATCGCGCAGGCCGCCCACATCCCGGTGCATCTCGGTGCCATGCACGAGGCGGTGGCGGCCGTGCGCGCGCTCGCCCCGCCCCCCGGCCCGGGCGACGTGTTCATCCTCAACGATCCGTATACCGGCGGCTCACACCTCCCCGACATCACACTCATCGGGGCCGTCGAGGTCGATGGCACGGTGGGCGGCTACAGCGTGGTGCGGGCGCACCACTCGGATGTCGGCGGCGTGCAGGCCGGGAGCATGCCTGCCGGGGCACGCGAAGTCTTTGCCGAAGGCGTGATCGTCCCGCCGCTTCGCTTGACGGCCGACGTCGAGCGGTTCCTGCTCGCCAACGTGCGGACGGCCGAGACGCGGCGCGCGGATCTGGCGGCGCAGCGAGCGGCGGTGGCGCGAGGAGGGGAGGGTCTGCGCGCCCTCGCGGCGCGGTACGGATGGGCGGCGGTGCGCGCGGCGGCTACGGACCTCCTGGACTACGCCGAGCGACGCGCGCGGGACGCCCTCGGGCGGTTGAAGGCGACCGCCCTCACCGCGACGGATTGGCTCGAAGGGGACGGCGTGGACGACGCGGACCTGGCGCTCAGCGTGCGGGTCGACATCACAGAGGGGGTCTTCCACGTCGACTTCACGGGCACCGCTCCCGCGGCGCGCGGCAATGTGAACTGCCCGCTCGCGGTGACGCGCTCGGCGGTGCTGTTCGTGGTGCGAACGCTCCTGCCCGACGACGTTCCCACGAACGGCGGCGTGCAACGGGCGGTGCGCGTGACGGCGCCCCCCGGGTGCCTCGTCAACGCCCGCTTCCCGAGCGCCGTGGCGGCCGGTAACGTCGAGACGTCGCAGCGCATCGCGGACACCGTGTTCCTGGCGCTCGCCGCCGGCGGGATCGGGGTACCAGCGCAGGGGCAGGGCACGATGAATAACGTGACGTTCGGTGGTCAACTTGCAACGGGCAACGTGCAACGGGGTGATGGGGTGGCGGGTGGCTGGACCTATTACGAGACGATTGGGGGTGGCCAGGGAGCGAGCCAGGGCGCCCCGGGACCGGCCGGCGTGCACGTCGGCATGTCGAACACGCGGAACACCCCGATCGAGGTGCTGGAGATGGAGTATCCCTTACGGCTTAAGTCTTACAGCTTGCGACGGGGGAGTGGTGGCGTGGGCCAGTGGCGGGGGGGCGACGGGGTGGTACGGGAGTTCGAGGCGCTCGCGCCGATGGAGGCGAGCATTCTGGCCGAGCGACGGCGCCACGCCCCGCGCGGAGCCGCGGGCGGGCGCGACGGGGCGCGTGGGCGCACGCTCTTGAACGGCGTGCCCCTCGCTCCTAAAGTGAGCGTGTCGCTCGAGCCCGGCGATGTGTTGCGCGTCGAGACGCCGGGAGGCGGGGGCTGGGGCGGGGGCGGGGGCGGGGGCGGGGGCGGGGACGACTCCGAACGCGGAGACAAGCAATGACGTGGCTGCTCGTGGTTCTGATCGGCCTGGTGGGGGGGGTGGTGTCGGGATTGTTCGGCGTCGGGGGAGCGATCGTGATCGTGCCCGCCCTGGTACTGCTCGGGAAGTTGCCGCCGCACACGGCGAGCGGCACATCGCTGGCGGCGCTGCTGCTGCCGGTCGGCCTGTTGGGGGCGATCGAGTACTATCGGCGCGGCCAGGTCAATATCCCGTATGCGATCCTGCTGGCCGCAGGGCTGTTCGTGGGGGCGTTCATCGGAGCACATCTCGCGGGGGGGGTATCGGATGTGGCCCTGAAGCGGGCGTTCGGCGGGCTCCTGCTGCTCGTCGCCGGCAAGCTGCTGCTCGGCTAAGCCTTCGCTTCGAACACTTTCCCCTCGACAAACAGCCGGAACAACTCCTGGTCGAGCTGCCCGGCGCGCACCTCCTCCGCCATGATGTCCAGTGCCCGTGCCGGCGCGACGGCCGCTTTGTAGGGGCGGTCGGCCGCGCTCAGCGCGTCATAGATGTCGCTGATGGTCATCATGCGCGTCTGAATCGGGATCGCCTCGCCGGTCACCCGTCGTGGGTACCCCTTGCCGTCGAGCTTCTCGTGATGTCCATAGGCGATCATGGGGATGTGCTGGAGCTCGCGAGTCCAGGGGATTTGCTGCAGGAACCGGTAGGTATGCGTGACGTGGCTCTCGATCTCGAGGCGCTCGGTCTCGTCGAGTGACCCCTTGGGGATGGTGAGATACCGCATCTCCTCCTCGGTGAGGTAGGGGTGCGGGCGGCCGGTAGGATCTTCATAGGTGCGGCGCGCCAGGTGGAGCAGCGCTTCGAACCGTCCGGCCGGCAGCACGGTCGGCTCGTTCGCGCTGAGCACCGCGTCGAGGAAGCCGTCCAGCACCGCGATCTCGCGGGCGTGCTCCGCCTCCAGCGCTCGCAGGAACGGCTCGTAGTCCTTGCGCTCGTGCGTCTCGAGGAACTCGGAACGCTTCCTCCAGAATTCCCGCTCCGCGGTCCGTCGCACGAAGTGGTGGCGCTGCTTGATGAGCTCGAGCTGCAGGGGATAAAGCTTCTTGGCTTTGACCAGCACCTGCTCCCGCACGCCGACCTTGCCGAAATCATGGAGCAGGCCGGCATAGCGGATCTCCTTGATCTGCTGCCGGGTGAACGTCACGCCGCGATAGGCGCCGTCCTCCGCGCGGTCGACGACGGCGGCGAGTCCCACCGTCATGTTGGCGACCCGTCCCGAGTGGCCGAAGGTGGTCGGGTCCCGCTGCTCGATCGCGTGCACCGCGGCCCTTACGAACCCCTCGAACAACCGCTCGATCTCCTCGTACAGCCGGCTGTTTTCGATCGCGACCGCCGCCTGTCCGGCGAGCGCGGTCACGAGCTCCACGGTGCGCTTCGAGTACGGCACGACCTGCTGCTCCACGTCCGCCGGCGTCGCGAGCACCGCTTCGGGATGGCGCTTGCGGTTGATCAGCTGGAGGACGCCGATGATTTCTTCCTTGTGATCCTTCATCGGGATGACGAGCATCGACTTGGTGCGGTAGCCGTAACGCTCGTCGAAGGAGCGGTTGATGCTGTACTCCACGTCGGGCGGCAGGAAGTACGCGTCGTCCATCACGAGGGGCTCGCCCGTCACCGCCGTATAGCCCGCGAGGCTCGTGCGGTCCACGGGAATGGTGAATTCGACGAAGGACGCCTCGGGCTTGGAGAAGGTCTCCGCGTGCTTGAACCGCAGGCGCTTCTGCCCCTCCTCGCCCGTCTCGACGAGGTAGAGGCTGCCCGCGTCAGAGGTGGTGATACGGCGGGCCTGCTTGAGGATTTGGTCGAGTAGCGCTTTCAGGTCCCGCTCTGTGCCGAGGGCGACGCCGATGCGGGTCAGCTCGCCGATCTCGCGGCTCCGGCTCGCGGCCTCGGACCGGGCGCGCACCGTCTCGGCGCGGGCGGCGGCTTCGCGATATCCCGCCCGCACCGCGACCAGCAGCTGGCGCGACCCGACCGGCGGCTTCACGAAGCCCGAGAGCAGCTCGGACGGCATCTCCGCGGGGAGATCGGGCTCGCCATCGCGACCGAGCGCCACGATCGCGCCCCCCGCATCCACGAATGCCCGCAGCACGTCGACGGTGAAAATCGAGCGACTCTCCGAGTCGAGCACAAAGACCGTGGGGCGCTCGTCCACCACGAGCTCGCGGGGCACGCGCGCTTCGCGCGCTTCGATCTGGGCGCTCTCGAGCGCCGATCGAACGCCTGCGGGAGTCCAGGCGGGCGTGTGCAGCAGGAGATATCTCACGGCGTGGGGCTGGGCACCGCGTCGCCCCGGGACGTCACGTCACGAGTTCTTCACGCGCTGGAGGCCCTGCTGCGCCTCGGTATACTCCGGGAAAACGGCCAGCGCCCGCTGGTACATCTCCGCAGCCTTCTCCTTCTCGCCGCGATCCTGGTACAAGAGCGCCTTGGAGTAGAACGTCAGCGCCTCCGTCGGGACCTGCCGGTGCAACCGCTGATCCGAGGCCTGCCGGGGGAGCGGGGGCAGGTTGGTGTCCTTCATTAGCCGGGCGGCGACGGTGCGGATGATGTCGAACAAGTGGTCGCGCTGCATGCGGTCCGACTCCACCTTGACGATCTCGCTGGTCTCCACGTTGACGAGCCGCGCGTCGAGCCGGAAGTCACCGTAGAAATCGATGAATGTGCCGGCGATGACGTAGCGCGCGCCGACGAGCTTCCCGATCTTCGCCGCGGTTTCCGGGGTCGCCTTGCCCGACGCGCCGAGGCTTTGCTCCCCGAGCAGCTTCTCGATCTCCTCGCGCTCGACCACGCGCGCCGCCGGATTGGCGGCCAGCTCCGAGATCAGCATCCCGGCGATCCCCTTCTGCAGCGCGTCGAAGTTCTCCTTGTCCTGCCCGTACGAGCCGCTGTTGTCGAACGGCAGCACGGCGATGCCCGGTCGGGCATCCTGGCCGCGGCCCTGCCCGCCCAACTCGCGTGTCATCGAGCCGAGCAGCGCGAGCGACAGCAATGCGGGGACGAAACGCCAACGCATAGAGTCTATTCCTCAGATCAGAGGGTCAGTGTCATCCCTTCCTGCGCCGCCACGACCTCGGCGGGCAGGCCCTTCGTTCGCGCCTGGCGGCGGGCGGCGGCGACCAGGGCGTCGATCGCCTCATCGCCGTGCTCGGGCTCATGGTGAAACAAGACCAGGCGCTTCACGCCCGCATCCCCCGCCAGCGCCACCGCCTCCTCGAACGTCGAGTGACCCCATCCCCGATGCTCCTCCAGCTCCTCGGGCGTGTACATGGCATCGTGGATGAGCAACTCCACACCCCCGAGGAACGTCACGAAGTCCCTGCGCCACGACCCAGGGGTCCCGTAGTGCCCGCCTGGCCCGAGCTCGTTATCGGTCACGTACGCCATGCTCGGGCCGCCCGCCGCGGGCGTGAGCCGGTATCCGAGGGTGGTGCCGGGGTGGCGCAGGCGCATTGCCTGCACCCGGAACGTCCCCACCGTGAACTCGCCCGCCTCCACCTGCTGCACCGTGAGCTTCGCCGACAATGCATCCAGCGGCACGGGGAATACCGCCGGGTCCATCTGCTGGCGGAGGATGGCCTCGAGCGACGTCGTCCCCTGGCGCGAGCCCCAGATGCGCACCGCGTTGCCGGGAGCGAAGAACGGCTTGAAGTGGGGCAACCCCTGAATATGGTCCCAGTGCGCGTGCGACAGCAGGATCTCCGCCTGTACCGCACCGTTTTGGTGCTCCACCAGCTCGCGTCCCAGCGCCCGGATGCCGGTACCCGCGTCCAGGATGACCAGCTGGCCCCCTCCCTTGTGCCCGCCGGTGCCCTCCACGGCCACGCACGGTGTGTTGCCGCCGTAGCGCGCGGTGTGGGCTCCGGGGGTGGGGATGGAGCCCCGCGTCCCCCAAAAGGTCACCGTGTAGGCCATTTGTCCGGGCAACGCCGTACCCGTGGGCTAAGTTATGGAAAATTCAAGAGGTAGGACAAGCCGCCGTCTCACCGGACCCTCGTGACCCACCTCACGACCGGCCGGCGGACGCTTCCAGCGCGGCGCGGTCGCGGATCAGGATCTCGCGGCGGCTGATTTCGATGTACCCCCGGTCCACCAACTCGCGCATGGTCCGGCTCACCGTCTCGCGCGACGACCCGATCATCTGGGCGATGGTGTGGTGCGTCAGACGGCGCGTGATCTTGTCCGACCCCGCCTCGTCGGCGAGGTCGAGGAGCAGCTGCGCCACGCGGCCGTTCACGTCGAGCAAAACCAGGCTGCCGACCTTCTCGTCCACCCGCCGCAGGCGCCGGGACAGCTCCCGCAACAGCCCCATGGCGATACCCGGCGACTGCTGCAGAATGGCCTGAAAGTCCTCGCGCCGGATCACGAGCAGATTCGAGTCTTCCATCGCGATCACGTGCGCCGAGCGGGGTTCCTCGTCTATGAGCGACATCTCACCGAAGAAATCCCCCTCGCCCAGCACCGAGAGGATGACCTCGCGCCCGTCCTCGCCGATGAGCACGACCTTCACCTGCCCGGTGGCGACGACGTACAGGGCGTCACCCGGATCGTCTTCGAACAGGATCACCGAGTTGCGCGGGTAGCTCCGCTCGCGGGTGATTTCGGCCACCCGCTCGAGCTCGACGGGCGCTAGCTGGCTGAACAGCGGGACCTTTTGGAGGATCGCCGTGACCGACACGATAGACTTCCCCTCGGGCGTGGTGGGGTCGATGGTCGCGCAAGCTTACGTCCAAGCCGGGCTGGTGTCAATTCGGCGGGTGCGTCGCTGCTTGCCGCCAACTTGCGGTGCCAGTTATATTTCCATACTTCGTGCCGTACGACTTTTAGTCAAGGATCGAGTCAGTGAAACCCGGGATTCACCCCGCCTATCAGCGGGCTACCGTGCAGTGCGCGTGCGGCAACAACTTCGTCACGCGCTCCACCGTGCCCGTGATTCATGTCGAGGTCTGCGCCAAGTGCCACCCGTACTTCACCGGCAAGCAGAAGCTGATGGATACGGCCGGGCGGGTGGAGCGTTTCCGCCAGAAATACGGGACCGAGAAGGCCGCAGGCTAACGCGTGGAGGCCCGACTCCGCCAGGCGCTCGCGCGGGCGGAGGAGGTCGCCCAAGAGCTGGCCGACCCCGACACCGCGCGGAATCCGGCCAAGCTGAAGCAGCTGGGCCGCGAACACGCGCGGCTCGACCAGATCCGCCAGACGCACGAGCGGCTGGACCGGCTCGAGCGGGAGCTCGCCCAGGCGCGTGAGGTGCTCCAGGACCGGGATCCCGAGCTGTCGCAGCTGGCGCGGGCGGACGTGGAGCGGCTGCGCCCCGAGATCGAGCGGCTCGAGCGGCGGCTCGCCGACCTGCTCACCCCTGCCGACCCTCTCGATGACCGCGACGCGATCGTGGAGATCCGTGCCGGCACGGGCGGCGACGAGGCGGCCCTGTTCGCCGCCGAGTTGTTTCGCATGTACACGCGGTTCGCGGAGCGCCGGGGGTGGAAGGTCGAGGTGGTGTCGCACTCAGAAGGGAGTCTCGGCGGCCTCAAGGAGGCGATCTTTGCCGCCCGGGGCCCGGGGGTCTACGGGACGCTCCGGTACGAGTCGGGCGTCCACCGGGTGCAACGCGTGCCCGTCACCGAGGCGCAGGGTCGCATCCACACGTCCGCCGCGACCGTGGCCGTGCTCCCCGAGGCGGAGGAGGTCGACGTGAAGATCGAAGACAAGGACCTCCGGATCGACGTCTTCCGCTCGCAGGGGCCGGGCGGCCAGAGCGTCAACACGACCGACAGCGCCGTGCGCATCACCCACCTGCCCACCAACCTCGTGGTCCAATGCCAGGACCAGAAGAGCCAGCTGCAAAACAAGATCAAGGCGATGGAGGTGCTGCGCTCGCGCTTGCTCGACAAGATGATCGCCGAGCAGGAAGCGACCCGGGCCCGCGAGCGCCGGTCCCAGGTGGGCACCGGCGACCGATCCCAGAAGATCCGCACCTACAACTTCCCCCAGAATCGCGTCACCGACCATCGCATTCACTACACCGTGCACAGCCTCTCCCAGGTGCTGGACGGTAACCTCGACGACCTGATCAACGCGCTGCGGGTCGCGGGTGAGAAGGAGCGGCTCAGTGCCTGAGCCTGCCGCGCACCCAGCCTCGATCGGCGCGGCCCTGAATGACGCTGCCGACCGCCTCGCGGCGTCGGGCCTGCCCCGCTCGCGTCGCGAGGCGACGATGCTGTGGGCGGCCGTGGCCGGTGCGGGGACCAAGCCGGGCGACGTGTGGCTGCAACGCGACCGGGAGCCCGGGGCGCAGCTCTTGGAGCAGTTCTGGCACGCGGTGGAGCAGCGCTCGAGCGGCGTCCCGTTCGCGTACGCCGTGGGCCGCACGGGTTTCCGCACGCTCGACCTGCAGATTGACCCACGGGCGCTGATTCCGCGACCGGAGACCGAGGGACTGGTGGAGTTGGTGCTGCGGGCAATGCGGGAAACGGGAAACGGGAAAGGGGAAACGTGGGGTGCGGTGGCTGACATCGGGACCGGGTGTGGCTGCATCGCCTTGGCGCTGGCCGTCGAAGGCGCCTTCGAGCGGGTGATCGCGGTCGAGCGCTCTCGGGACGCAGCGGCCCTGGCGCGCGAGAACGTGGCGCTCCTGCAGCCGCCGCTGCCGGTCGAGGTGCGCGAGGGCGACTTGCTTGGCCCGCTCGCAGGTGAGCGCTATCGTGCCATCGTTTCGAATCCGCCCTATCTGACGGAGGCGGAGTATGCCGCCCTCGACCCGGCGGTGCGGTTGTTCGAGCCGCGCGAGGCGCTGGTGAGCGGTGCCGACGGCCTCACGGCGACGCGCGCCCTGCTCGAGGGCGCCGCCGCGCTGCTCGAGCCGGGCGGGTGCGTGGTGCTCGAGATCGACGAGCGGCGCGCCGATGCGGCGCGGAGGCTCGCCCTGCGGCATGGCTGGTCGCGGGTGGCGGTGTACGATGATCTGTTCGGCCAGCCGCGGTTCCTGCTGGCCGGCCTCGACGAGGAGGGGGGCGCGTGATCGACCAGAAGGCGAGCGAGCTGGGGCGGCTCTTGGGACAGAGCGATGAGTACAAGGTGTTGCTCCGGGCCAGTGAGCGGATGAAAGAGGATGCAACCTGCCGACAGCTGCTCGCCGAGGTCGAGCGCATCGCCCAGGACATCGAGCGTGCGACACAGGAGGGGCGCGAGCCGGCGAAGGATCAGGTGGAGAAATACGACCGAGCCCTCCAGAGCGTCCAGGCGAATTCGGTGTATCAGCAGGTCGTGGCGGCGCAGGCGAATTTCGAGAAGCTCATGGCCAAGGTGAACGCGCGGATCTACGAGGGTATGAAACAGGGGGCGGCGAGCCCCATCATCACCCTGGGCTGATGGGCGTCTTCATCGTCGTGGAGGGCCCGGAAGGGGCGGGGAAGTCCACGCTGGTGCGCTGGCTCGCGGCGCGGCTCGTCACCGAGGGACTCCAGGTGACTGCCGTGCGGCAGCCGGGTGGCACGCCGGTGGCGGAGGCGGCGCGCAAGGTGGCGCTCAAGTTTCCGCACGAGATGTCGCCGGTCGCGGAGCTGTTCCTGTTTCTCGCGGCCCGAGCCGACCTGGTCCAGCGGGTCATCCGGCCGGCGCTCGAGGCGGGGCAGGTGGTCGTGGCCGACCGATTCGACCTCTCGACCATCGCCTACCAGGTGGCGGGAGGCGGATTGCCGGCCGAGGACGTGGCACATGCCATCCGGCTCGCCACCGGCGGTCTCGTTCCGGACGTCACGCTCGTGCTCGACGTGCCGGTCGAGGTGGGGCGGGCCCGGCAACGGGCCGCGCGCAAGGTGCAGGATCGGTTCGAGCGCCAAGACGACGCGTTTCACCGCCGCGTGCTCGAAGCGTACCGCCGCGCCGCGGGGCCGGGCGTGGTGCACGTCGATGCGACGCAGTCCAAGAAGGCCGTGCAGGAGGCCGCCTGGCGCGAGGTCATGGCGGTGACCGCACCCTCAACACGAGGCGTCTCATGAAGCTCCGGAATATCGTGATCGTCACCGCGGCGGCCGGCCTGGCGCTGGCCACCGGGGGCTGGCTGCTGCAGCGCGAGACCGAGCCCACGGGGTCCGTTTACCAGCAGGCGCGTCTGTTCGAGGACGTGCTCGCTCACGTCGCCGACTTCTACGTGGACTCGATCGAGGAGCGGCGGCTCTACCAGATGGCGATCGACGGCATGCTCGACCAGCTGCGCGATCCGTATTCGGTCTTCCTCAAGCGCGACGACTTCCGGGCGCTGAACGAAGCGACGACCGGGAACTACGGCGGTCTGGGCATCCAGATCGACGTCCGAGACGGATGGATCACCGTCGTGGCGCCGCTTCCCGACACGCCCGCGGAGCGGGCGGGGATCCAGTCGGGCGATCAGATCATCGCCCTGGACGGTCGCTCGACCGAAGGCTGGAAGAACGATCAGGCCGTGAAGCAGCTGCGCGGCGAGCCGGGCAGCGCGGTGGAGCTCAAGGTGCGCCGGGTCGGGGTCGAGGGGCCGCTCGCCTTCAAGCTCACCCGCGCCACGATCCACATCCGCTCGGTCCAGGTCTCGATGATGCTCGACGACAGGGTCGGTTACGTCCTGCTCACGCCGGTGAGCGAGACGTCCGCCCAGGAGCTCACGGACGCCGTGAACGGCCTGGTCCAGAAGGGGATGAAGTCGCTGGTGCTCGATCTGCGGGGCAACCCCGGAGGCTTGCTCGACCAGGGCGTTGCCGTGAGCGAGCTGTTCCTCGACCCGGGACAGGAGGTCGTGGAGACGCGGGGCCGTGCGCCCACCACGTCCAAAACGTACCGCGACGCGAAGCCACAGCCGTGGCCGAACCTCCCGGTGGTGGTGCTCACCAACGGGGGCACGGCGAGCGCAGCCGAGATCATCACCGGCGCGCTGCAGGATCACGACCGCGCCGTGGTCGTCGGAACGCCGACCTTCGGGAAGGGACTGGTGCAGTCGTTGTGGCAGCTCACGCC
>Ga0209472_1000219_pt1 | contig 35486 bp, 26 predicted proteins | sample GraSoiAngelo_130_FD_185887 | JGI IMG/M metagenome (GOLD analysis project Ga0209472, IMG submission 185887) | Grasslands soil microbial communities from the Angelo Coastal Reserve, California, USA - 14_0929_02_20cm (SPAdes) (version 2) | ecosystem: Environmental > Terrestrial > Soil > Grasslands ... | reverse complement strand
GCCCGTCGGCGCGGCGGCCTTGGACGAGCTGTTCACCTGATCTCGCGACCCGACGGGTGATCCTCTACATGCTCCACTGTCGCTTCGGACGTGCACAGCAGCTGCAGAGGTAGGCTCACGCCAGGGGTTCGGCGGGAGCAACGACGCGGATATGACTTCACCTCTCGCTTCGCATTCGGCATCCGGACCTTGAGCCGGATGAAATGACGGGGACGCTCGGCATCGAGCCGCAGCGCCTTGGAAGGCCGGCGATTGCCGCAGGGCTGGACGAGTGAATCGCTCTCCGCAAGCCCTGCGCATGCGCTGGAGCTATTGCCCGAGTTATGCATCCGGGCGGAAGGCAGCAGCAGCATCGCGCCAAGGAAGTTTGCGCTGAGGCTGCGCAGTTACCACGGTAGATCGCGCCCGACGGACGCCAACGGCCGTCGCGTGTTTCGCACTGATTGCAAGGCGAGGCGAGCAGTCTCGCGCGATAAGTATATCTTTTGTGCACGCGCCGCACGCGCTCGACATCGGACGTATACTCCGCGCCCTCAACCGCATACGAGTTGAGTTGGTTAGCGAATCTGCGCTGACTATATGTCGAGGTTCAATTTATGGATCAATCAAAGAGCTTGCCTGCCGGCGAGGCCGCGAGGAACTCTAATACGGCACCCACGAAGAACATCGTTGACACGATGATCGCCGCGGGCCATTTCACGACCTTCGCCAGCGCAGTCAACGCAGCGGGTCTGACCGATGAGCTGGCCGCCAAGGGCCCGTTCACCGTTTTCGCGCCGACCGATGAGGCATTCAAGAAGCTCCCGCCGGGTGGGTATGACAGCCTGCTCAAGGACGTGGGCAAGCTCAAAGCAATTCTGAACTACCACGTGGTCTCGGGCTATTTCACGGCCAGGGACGTGAAGTCAGGAGAAGTGATGACGCTGCAGGGTAGCCCGCTGACGACAGCGGTATCGTCATGGGACGTTCGGGTCAATGGGGCCCGTGTCACCAAGGCGGACATCGTTACGACGAACGGCATCGTTCACGCCATCGATGCAGTCATTCTGCCCAAGAACTGGCAATTGCTGGCCGCCGCGGCCTGACGATTGTCTCGCGAAGCACTTTCGTGCACTGGAAGGCCCCGTTCGCGGGGCCTTCTCTTTTAAATAACCCTTGCTCAGTGGTCAGCCCGCTGGCTCTCGTTCGCGGCGCCGGTCGGTCGGCTGATCTCCGCTCCAAGTAAATCTTCGCAGCCTGATGCTGGGCGGATGCAATTCCTGACTGGCCCTGCGCACGAAACTTCGGCAAGACAGAGCGGATTCCTGTAGCCTGCACCTTAGGCTCGTGATCTTTCGGCTTGTCTGCCTTTGGCCTTGTGCCGTTCCGGCGCATGTTCCGGTCAACGTCTGCCACCCTCGGAAAGTCTGGCGAACCAGGAGGCAGGGCCTTCCTGCTCGTTTCCTTTATTTTCGTGAGTGAGTCGCAGTGACCAAACTATACGTTGGAAATCTTCCCTTCACAGCCACCGAGGATACCGTGCGCGCCCTGTTTTCACCGCACGGAACCGTTGAAAGGCTCGCCCTGATCAACGATCGCGACACCGGTCGCCCGCGCGGCTTCGGCTTCGTGGAGATGTCGAATGAAGACGCCGCGCGCGCCGCGCAGGCGCTGAACGGGACGGACTGCGAAGGCCGGGCCCTCAAGGTCAGCGAGGCGCAGCAACGCGACCGCTCGGTCGCAGACGGACGCGGACCGCGCCGCTACTGAGGTCGGTTCGGCGACTGTTACGCCGCGCATAGAGCCGCCTTGGGTAGTACTGCGGCGTCTCCGAGGTGCAATCATGGCCTGGCGCAAAACAGCGACCTTTCATGCTCCGATTGAAGTCCTCGTGCTGACGTGCGACGTGTGCGCGTGCGACATCGGTCATGAAGACGAGCGCCGGCCGCGCGCGCACTTCCAGCTGAGCCGCCATCCGAATCCTGGTGCGATCGATGATCAGGAACCTGGGGTGGTGATCTGCTCCCGGGAATGCCTGCGTGCTTTTGTCGCGAGCGCTTCCGGACCGGATCGCGCCCGACCGACGCCCCCGCCTTCGGTCGTCGGTCAAAAAAAAGGGCCACTAGGACGCAATCTTGCACTCGGTTGCGGGTTAGCTTGTTTCGCAATGGCTGCCCGACCAAGCGGTGACCTTTGGCAGTCAGCGGCGTCAGTGTGCGGTTCTTTGTCAACCTAAGAGACACGGGACCGAGGCCTTGGGCGCGTGCAACTCGACAGACCGACCACATTGAAATCACATATCCGTCGCGCCTTCGGACGCCGGTCTCCGCTCGAAGCGCATTCCGTTCGCCCCCCCCAATGTGACCATACGAGTGGCGGCCGCCGCTGACCTGACAGGGAGCGGGCGGATGGACATTGTGACGATCGACGAGCGCCGGGGGACGTTCAAGTCCTCTCCAGGTCACCAATAAAAACACTAGGTTAGCGTTGATTTCGATTCTCTTTCTGGAGGTGTTGCCGCATCGCCGAAAGGGCTGGTGCGGGGGCGAGCGTTAGTGCTCGTCGTACCGTCCGCGGGTGGGATTCTACCCACCCTTTGTACATGTGGTTGCGCGGGGTCACTGATCCGACACCGTCCCAACCGAGCAGTTCCCGAATATCCAATTAAGGATTCATGAAGACACCCGCCGGCCTGCAACCCCTGATCGATGATGGCGTGATCGACGAAGTCATCCGCTCGCTCAAGAGCGGCAAGGAGGCGACGGTTTATCTCGTGCGCTCGGGGGCGCACATGCGGTGCGCGAAGGTCTACCGCGACATGGCGCAGCGAAGCTTCCAGAAGCGTGCCCGGTACCAGGAAGGCCGCAAGGTGCGCGGCAGCCGCCAGGCGCGCGCCATGAGCAAGAGAACGCGTTTCGGGCGCAAGGAGCAGGAAGCTGCCTGGAAGAACGCCGAAGTCGATGCACTGTACAAGCTCGTCGCCGCCGGCGTGCGCGTGCCGAAGCCTTACGGTTATTTCAACGGCACGCTGATCATGGAGCTGGTGACCGATGCCGCCGGGGACCCTGCCCCGCGCCTTGGCGAAGTCAATCTTTCGCCCGGAACTGCGCGCGAGTATCACCGCTACCTCGTCCAGCAGGTCGTGCGCATGTTGAGCATCGGGCTCATCCACGGCGATCTCTCGGAGTTCAACGTGCTCGTCGGGCACGATGGGCCCGTGATCATCGATCTACCCCAGGCCGTGAATGCGGCCGGCAATAACGGTGCGCTCGCGATGCTCGAGCGGGACGTGAACAACCTCCGCGGCACGCTCGGCCGCTTCGCGCCGGAGCTTCTGCAAACCGAGTTTGCGCGAGAGATGTGGGCGCTGTTCGAGCAAGGTGAGCTGACCGCGGACAGCACCCTCAAGGGTGTCTTCGCGCGAGACGAGACGGCCGCCGATCCCGATGCGGTCCTGCTGGCCGTTGAGGATGCACGGGAGGAAGCGCTGCGACGAGAACTGGGACGAGAAAGCTAGAGGCTGGCCATCTTTGCGATTGCCAAGGGCGGTGCGATGGTACAAGCGGCGGCCGCGGGTCAGAAGTTCACGTACAAGCCCAAGGCTGCCAGCTAGGTCCAGGGTAACAAAAAGTTCGGTTCCTGAAGGTTGGGTTCCTGGAATCAGCTCAGCACCGAACCGAACTGTCATCGCGATCAACACGGCACGTTACGCGCTTGAGCCGAAAAGTAGATCGGGCCCCGGAGAGAGTGCCTCGCATTTTCTATGAACGAGCAATCCGCCAGAGATCAGGCGGTTAATCGAGCGCGCGTTGGGTTCCGACAGCCGCCAAAACGGGACCAATCTCATATGAGGCTATGCTGCCGTGGAACTTCAAGGCATCAGCGCCGTAACCGGTGAGCGCCTCACGCGTGCGGACCAAGCTAACCGGGAGACACCGGTGGCAAACGAAAGACCAATTCCCCAGGCTGCATTACGTGATGCAACGGCGGTTGAGATTTTGCGCGTCTGGATTGCGGAGAAAAAACACCCTTGTTCGCTTAAAGTCGGGATGTATCGGGAAACGACGAACGTCCCAGAAGAGAGAGCTTGGGGAACGATCCTGGCGGACGCGGCGAGGCATGTCGCAAATGCACTGGAGTCAGGTTACGGCGCTAACGCAACGGAATCTCTGCGGATGATCCGTGACGCTTTCAATAAGGAAATCGAAGCCCAGACTTCGATTGCCGAGGGCGACTTCTCTAAGCGACACTGAAGCAGGTCTGATGACCTCCTGCTTCCGAAGTACCAGTTATTTGAGAGCTTATGTATTCCCTAAAGGCCGAGCCTATAGATGGGCTATAGATGAATGATGGATGTGCTCGGCCCAGTACCTATTTGCGCGATGTGCGCGCGTTCGTCGGCGGCCGCGACATTAATCACAACGATGCCAACCTTTTGCCCTGTCTCAACATAACGGTAAGCGTCGGCGATCTCATCGAGAGAATATCTTCGATCGATGACCGCGCGAAACTGACCCGCCTCCATGCGGGCTTTCAGGAACTCGACAAATGCGTGGCCGCTGCCTCGGGGCGGCAGGGGAACGAGGACCCTGTTGTTTTTTGCGATCGACGACCAGATCATCAGCGGCAGGTACTGCCCCCAGGGTCCGACGTCTGTCGCCATAAACGTCCCCTTGGGTTTCAGCAGTCTGCGGCATCTAAAGAAGCTGGCTTTCCCCACCGCCTCGAAGATGAAATCGAAGGTCTCGCCGATGCGGGTGAAATCCCCTGCGGTATAGTCGATGGCGCGGTCCGCGCCGAGGGATTTGACCAGCTCCAGATGTTGCGTGGCGACGACCGCGGTCACCTCAGCCCCATAGGCTTTCGCAAGCTGCACCGCCGCCGAGCCGATGGCGCCGGAGGCGCCGTAGATAAGGATTTTGTGGCCAGGCCCTACGTGGAATTTTCTAAGCCCCGAGTTGGCATAGAAAGCGCCCTCGCAGGCCACCGCTTCGTCAAAGTACGTGTTTGCCGGCATGATGGCGATTGGCGCTCTCTCGGGGATGCAGACATATTCCGCCTGAGCGCCATTGCTCCGCGGCGGGCACATGCCGAAGACGCGATCGCCCGGCTTGAACGACTTGACTTCGGCCCCCACGGCTTCAACCACGCCGGCGAAATCCATCCCGAAAATTGTGCGCCTCGGCCGGCGCAGCCCGAAGAAGAGCCGCCCGATGATGCGGGGTCGCAGCTCACCGCAATCCGTCCGGCTGACCGTCGTTGCATGGACCCGGATCAAGACCTCGCCCGCTCCGGGCGCCGGTTTCGGCGCATCGAGTATCTTTATAACGTCCGGTGATCCGTAACGTGTGATAACAGCGGCTTTCATAATTTTGGGGACGATAGACGCAAAACTAATGCCTGAGAAGCCCAACAAAGCTCCGTGGTAGATCCACTTCGCGTCCGCAGATGGAGCATCGTTACCGTCGTCATCGGACATAGGTACGCACCGAGAGCCGCCATTCAGTGGTAGAACCCCGAACGGCTCTTAGGGTTCAATTTTGGCCGATCGTTCGCAGGCGGCCGATGACGATAAAGCCACCGTCACTCGTCCGAACCACGGCGAGATCCACTGAAACTCGACCAAGCGCAGCTGCTGGGAAGATGACGGCGACGGTTTTTGGGCGCTCCGGCTTGATGGCTACGTTGACCGTGCGCGCTGTTCCTCAAGCGATTCCCAGCGCGCGAACTTCTCCAGTAGCAGCTCTTCGAGCTCCGCGAGCCGTTTGCGGTCGCCGCGCAGCCGCTCGCCTCCCAGTCGGTGATAATCCGGTTCGCTCATGCGCGCGGTTAGCTCAGTTTGCTCGCGCTCTAGCGATTCGATCTCCTCGGGCAAGGCCGCCAGCTCGCGCTCCTCCTTATAGCTCAGGCGAGTGCGGGTCTTGGCGGGAGTTTCACCCGCAGAGCGGTCGCGCGGGCCACGCCGCGCAGGTGTCTTCCCGGCCTCATTTGCGCGACCGACCGGCATCGGCGGCCGCTGCTGCAGGTAGTCGCTGTAACCGCCGGCGTACTCGCGCCACACCCCATTCCCCTCGGCGGCCAACGTTTGGGTGACGACATTGTCGAGAAAGCGCCGGTCGTGACTCACCAGCAGCAGCGTCCCCTTGTAGTCCTGCAGCCGCTCCTCGAGTAGCTCCAGGGATTCGATGTCGAGATCGTTGGTCGGCTCATCCAATATGACTAGGTTTGCAGGTTGCGCGAACAGGCGCGCGAGCAGGAGACGATTTCGCTCGCCGCCGGAGAGCATGCTGATCGGTGACTTCGCGCGCTGCGCGGGAAACAGGAACTCCCCCAGATAACTCGCGATGTGCTTGCGCTCGCTCCCGAGCTGCACCCAGTCCGAGCCGGGACTGATGGCCTCGGCGAGGGTCGCGGTTGGATCGAGTTGGGCTCGCAGCTGATCGAAGTAGGCGATGCTTAGGCGGGTTCCGCGGCGTACCGTGCCGGCGTCCGGCGCGAGTTCGCCGAGAATGAGACGGATCAGGGTCGACTTTCCCGCGCCGTTCGGGCCGATCAGGCCGATGCGATCGCCACGCATGATCCGCATCGAGAGATCTTCGATAAGCGGTCGGGCTGCGAAGCGCTTGCTCACCCTATCGAACTCAGCAACCAGCTCGCCCGAGCGCTCACCGGCATTGAGAGTGAGGCGAATGTCTCCGAGCCGGTCGCGTCGCGTAGCGCGCTCGATTCGCAATCGCTCGAGACGGCGCACGCGCCCTTCGTTGCGCGTTCGGCGGGCCTCGACGCCTTTGCGGATCCAGGCCTCCTCCTGCTGCCAGAACTTGTCGAAACGGCGCCGCGCGGTGTCTTCCGCCGCGAGTTCCTCGTCCTTGCACTGCTCATAGGCCGCGAAGTTGCCGGGGTAGGAGCGCAGTACGCCGCGGTCCAGTTCGATGATGCGGGTGGTGATCCGATCGAGGAAGGCGCGATCGTGGGTGACGACCGTGGACGCAGGCACCTTAAGCAGCAGCTCCTCCAATCGTTCGATGGCTTCGATATCGAGATGATTGGTGGGCTCATCGAGCAGCAGCAGATCAGGCTGTAGCGCGAGCGCCAGGGCGAGCACAGCACGCTTGCGCTCTCCGCCCGAACAACTCGCCGGTGAAATGACGCCGGTAAGACCGAAGCGGTGCAGAAATTCCTCGAGGCGCGACTCCAGGCGCCAGTGCTCGCGCTCATCGGCTGGCGCCCCTTCGCTCCAGCCCGCGCATGCCGTGGCGCGCAGCAACAGACTGTCTTGCAGAGTGTCTGCCGGCGGGAGCTGCGGTTCCTGTTCGACGAGCCCAAGCCTCAAGCCCTCGCGTCGCTGCAGTTCGCCGTCATCGAGCCGCGTCTTACCTGCGAGCACACCAAGCAGGGTCGACTTACCGGTGCCGTTGCGGCCGATCAGCCCGAGTCGCTCGCCGGCCCGTACGGTGAGTTGCGCTTCATCAAGGAGCGGCCGCTCGCCGAAGGCGATCTGCGCATTGAGAAGCGTGATCAGGGACATAGGCGCATTGTCCGGATTGGACCTGCGATCAGAGCGCCGACCACGTCAGCTGCGCCACGAAGGAACGCTCGCGTCTCCGCGAGAGCCGGGTGGCAGTAATATGTCGGCTTCGCGAACCCTCGCCATTGCCGGAGATAACGCCGTGCCTTCCACACTATCAGTTCGTGCCGCGTTGCTGCTGACGCTGGCTGCCGTTGCCGTCAGCGCGGCGGCGGCGGATGCCCAGGACCCGCTAGCCGCGGCGATTGCCAGTCCCTCGCGCACTGCGAAATTTACGGTGCGCGACCAGTATCGCCATCCGCTCGAAACGCTGCGATTCTTTGGAGTGCGGCCGAACCAGACCGTAGTCGAGATCTGGCCCGGCCGCGGCTGGTATATGGAAATCCTGGCGCCCTACCTGCGCGAACAGGGCAAGTACTACGCCGCCATCGAGGCTCCCGATGTACCGGGCGCAGCGAAGGAGGCTAAGGACAATGCAGCCGTGCTGCGCAAGCGGATCGCGGACGATCCGACTCACCTCGGCAAGGTGGTCGTCACCGAATTGCATCCGCCGCAGCTTACCGAGATCTGCCCGCCTGGGACAGCCGATGTGGTGCTGACGTTCCGTAACGTCCATAACTGGTTAGCAACGGGCGATCAGCAAGCGCACTTCAACGCATTCTTCAAGGCTTTGAAGCCGGGTGGCGTGCTCGGTGTGGTCGAGCACCGCGCCAAGCCGGGCACCAGTCGCGAGGAGATGCGCAAGTCCGGCTATATGGACGAGGACTACATCAAGAATCTGGCGGGGACTGCGGGCTTCCGCTTCGATGCGGAATCGCCGATCAACAACAACCCGAAGGACACCAAGGACTATCCGGAAGGCGTGTGGACCCTGCCTCCGACGCTCGCGCTCGGTGATAAAGATCGCGCCAAGTATCTGGCGATCGGCGAGTCCGATCGGATGACACTGAGATTCGTGAAGCCCGGCAGCTAAGCCCGACCACGGGACGGACCACTGCCGTGAAGAGTATGCGGCGGAAACCGGTCACGCTCGTCGCGAGCCTAAGACCCCTCGAGGCGGGCTCGCGTCCGGACGCGGCAGCAGGCGATCGGTCTCTCTCTTGACCACCGCGTAGCACTCGCAACACAGCCGTTCGAGTTTTGGCCGGTCCAGTATCGTGATTTGCCCACGGCTGTATTCGATCACACCGAGCTTCTGCAACTTGCTGGCAGCTTCGGTGACACCCTCACGGCGGACGCCAAGCATGTTGGCGATCAGTTCCTGCGTCATGGTCAATCGGTTCCCGGACAGGCGGTCGAGAGACAGCAATAACCAGCGGCACAGTTGCTGGTGCACCGAGTGATGGCGATTGCATACCGCAGTCTGCGCCATCTGCGTGAGCAGCGCCTGCGTGTAGCGCAGGAGCAGAAGTTGCATCTGCCCATCTCGATGGAACTCTTCCTTGAATTTCTGTCCGATCAACCGGTAAGCGTGGCCAGCGCTCTGCACGATCGCGCGGCTGGGCGTGGTTTCGCCGCCCATAAACAGCGCGATGCCGATGAGGCCGTCGTTGCCCACCACGGAAATTTCCGCCGACGCGCCGTCTGCTAGAACGTACAGCAAGGATACGATGGAATCGGTCGGAAAATAGACATGGCGCAGGACCTTGCCGGATTCGTACAAAACCTTCCCAAGCGGCAGCGGAACGAGTCGCAGGTGCGGGGAGAGTCGTTCGCGCTCCGCCTGCGAGAGTGCGGCTAGCAGGTGATTTCGGTGGAGATCGTGGGAACCGGCCATGGAGACTGTCACCGTGGCCTCCAGGGTTGCGAAATCCAGAGCCAGAGTATAATTCAATCGCCCTCCCCATTATTTGGTGGTCACATGCCCCTGGCGCTTCGATGCTCCATCCCGCGCACTCAATTCAGGGGCGGATTGACGAGCCCAGCGCCTGGTTACGTGGCAAGATGACGCCGGCACGACTGGCGGGACTGCGATTAGAGAGGCGTATGGCGTCACCGACGAGGAAGCCGAGCGGCAGATCAAGAGCTTCGAAGCGCGCAACCCCACACCCGCGTCCCGTGAGCTTCCGTTGAGTAGACTGTGGTGAGCGTGCATCCGTCGAAACAATCCTCGACACAATCGAGGAAGCAGAACGCAGGAGGCGTCCGCCGCGGTATGCCGCGCGTATTGATAGTCGATGACGATGTCGATGCCGCCAATGCTCTCGCGTCATTGCTGCAATCGTCGGGGTACGGTGATGCACGCGTCGCGTACACCGGAGCGACTGCTCTTGCTCTCGTTGTCGAGTTCGTGCCCACGGTTCTGCTTGTGGATCTCGATCTGCCGGACATGAGCGGCTATGACGTCGCCCGGCAGCTTTCTCAACATCCGCAGCTGCAGAACCTGAGACTGATTGCATTAACGGCCAGCAGTGAACACCCCGGCCGCGAACTAGCGCGTGAGGCCGGGATCGAGCGCTACTTGAGTAAGCCCGTCGGCTCCGCGGCCTTGGATGAGCTATTCAGCTGATGACGAACGCGAGCAGACGCATAGACCCTGCATCCGGTCCCGACCGAACGTAGACATCGTTACGACGCCAGCACCAGACAGGCCGCAAGGCGCGGCCGTGCACCCGGTCGATCGGGGAGATCCACTCGCTGAGTGCGCTCCTCATGCGCACGAAACCTCGGCAAGACGGGGCGGATTACGATAGCCTGCATTCAGGCTCGTGATCTTTCGGCTTGTCTGCCCTTGGCCCCCGTGCCGTTTCCGGCGCGTGTTCCGGCCGACGTCTGCAACCTCGGAAAGTCTGGCGAACCAAGGAGGCAGGGCTTCCTGCTGCTGCATAGCTTGGACATGTGCGACTTAAATTGAAATCCCTTCTCCACCCCGTCTTCGAGCGCCGAGCTGCGTTCTCACCCTGGAACAGTGACGAGATTCTGCGCGCGGAGCTCTTCAGCATAGAGCGCCTGGAGCAACATGCCGCGAGCCTCGCGGCCGCACAGCAGGTCGTCCAGCGGCCACGACTCCGTCCGTCTCTTCACGCACGGCTGCGCGACAACGAGACGGTGCTGCTCGCGGCCTATCGGGCCATCGCAGCAGCCACAGGCGAAGGGCGCGCGATTTCCCCGGCCGCTGAATGGCTACTCGATAACTACCACCTCGTCGAAAAGCAAATCCGCGAGATCCGCCAGGATCTTCCGCCGAGCTTCTATCGACTGCTGCCCAAGCTGCGGGATGGACCGTTTGAGGGCTATCCGCGCGTGCTCGGTGTGGCCTGGGCGTTTGTTGCCCATACTGATAGCCGCTTCGATCCCGACTCGCTCCGTGGTTTTGTCCGCGCCTATCAGCGCGTTCAACCACTGACCATCGGCGAGCTGTGGGCGGTGGCGATCACGCTGCGGGTAGTACTGGTGGAAAACCTGCGCCGCGCCGCCGCACGCATTGTAAGTAGTCGCGCTGCGCGCCAGGGTGCGGACGCCCTGGCAGACCGACTTCTGGGCGTCAACGGTTATACCGCCGAGCCCGACGCTCTCCGGCGCGACACAGACCGCCGGTCCTTCCCACCCGCATTTACGGTCCAATTGCTCCAGCGTCTGCGGGATCAGGACCCGCGAGTGACTCCAGCACTGCATTGGCTCGAGGAGCTCCTCGCCGCGCAAGGAACAACGGCGGACGCGATTGTGCGTGACGAGCAGCAGCGACAGGGCGCGTCAAATGTAACCGTACGCAACCTCATTACGAGCATGCGATTGCTCTCGGACGTAGATTGGCCGGAGTTCTTCGAAAGTGTCAGCTTGGTCGACGATCTGCTGCGTTCCGGGAGCGACTTCGCCGCCTTGGATTTTCCCACGCGTGATCTCTACCGCCGCGCAATAGAGCGCTTTGCACGAGGCTCGAAACTGACGGAACTCGAAATTGCAGCGGCGGCGCTCTCGGCTGCGAATGAGTACGACGCAACGGGCGACGGACATGGCGATTGCCGCCGCGCTGATCCCGGGTACTACCTGATCGCAAACGGGCAACCCGCCTTCGAAGCGACCATCGGCTATAGAAATCCGCGCTTCACCTGGCCCGGGCGGTTCGTACTGGCGGCCGGAGTTGGCAACTACCTGGCTGCGATCGCGGTGGTAGGGTCCACCGCACTGTCGCTGCCCTTATTTGTCCTTAACGCGTGGAGTACTCCCGGCGCCCACCTGGTGTTGCTCGCTCTCCTCGGTCTGATTCCGTCCCTGGATGTCGCCATCGCACTCGTGAATCGCGCCGTCATGCGGGCGTTCGGTGCAACAACCTTGCCCGGTCTCGCGCTGCACGACGGCATTCCGTCACATCTGCGAACCATGGTGGTCGTTCCCGCTTTGCTCACCACTCGCGCCGCACTCGAAGCCCAGATCGCGCGCCTCGAGATTCACTACCTCGCCTCGCCAGACGGCGAACTGTATTTTGCGCTGCTCTCGGACTGGACAGACGCCCCGACGGAAAACGCCGCCGGGGACGAGGCGCTTCTGACGATGGCGGGCGAGGCAATTGCACGGCTGAATCGACTTCACGGCAACGGTTCAGCAGGCGAACGCTTCCTGCTGCTCCACCGCCGCCGGGTCTGGAGCGAGGTGCAGACGCAGTGGATGGGATGGGAACGCAAACGCGGGAAGCTTCACGAACTGAATCGCCTCCTGCGAGGAGCGACCGATACGAACTTTCAGGGCATCAATGGGCGTACCCCTGAGGTTCCGTCCGGAGTTCGCTACGTCATTACTCTGGACGCCGACACCAGGCTGTCCCGGGACACGGCGCGTCGCCTGGTCGGCAAACTGGCGCACCCACTGAATCATCCCCGGTTCGACGCTGCAACCGGCCAGGTGGTCGAAGGGTATGCGGTGCTGCAGCCGCGGGTCGCGCCGTCCTTGCCAGTCGGTCGCGAAGGCTCACTCTTTCAGCGCGTCTTCTCAAGCGCAAGCGGCATCGATCCATACGCTTCCGCCGTGTCGGATGTCTACCAGGATCTCTTCGGTGAAGGCTCGTACGCTGGCAAGGGCATCTACCATATCGATGCCTTCGAAGCGGCCCTGGCCGGTCGGGTATCCGACGGCATGCTGCTCAGTCATGATCTCTTCGAGGGCGTCTTTGCGCGTGCAGCTCTGGTTTCTGATATCGAGGTAGTCGAGGAGTTTCCAGCGAGGTACGACGTCGCTGCGGCACGCCAGCACCGCTGGGCGCGGGGTGACTGGCAACTGCTGCCGTGGGTCTTTGGAAGAGGCGACGCGGCGGGCGCCATTCGCGGCCGCCGCAGCCTGTCGCTGCTCGCTCTGTGGAAGATGCTGGACAATCTCCGGCGTACGTTGTCGGCACCCGCGAGTATCGCGGCCCTGCTGGCCGGATGGATGTTGCCACGCAACGCCGCGCTTGTCTGGACCACCTTTGTCGTATTGACGCTTGCCGTGCCGGCGCTGCTGCCAATTTTCGGCGCCATCGTACCGGGTCGCGCAGGCCTCAAGACACGCAGCCACCTGCGCGCGCTGCGCCAAGACATCAGGCTGGCTGCTTCCCTGAGCGCCTTCCTGATAGCTTTTCTTGCGCATCAGGCATGGCTCATGCTCGACGCGATCGGTCGAACGCTGTTTCGTCTGTTCGTCAGTCGGCGGAATCTGCTGCAGTGGGTCACTTCGGCTCAGACGAATCTCGGACCCCGGCTTGACCTGAGCACTGCCTATCGCGGCATGAGCGGAGGCGTCGTCATCGCGACAGTTTCGGCTGCGCTCATGGCGTGGCTCCGGCCAGACGCCTGGGGAGTGGCCATCCCATTCGTCATCCTGTGGATGGCTTCCCCGGCCATCGCCGTATGGATCAGCCTTTCTCCGCGCGTCGCGAATCGCCCGGCAATCTCCGATGCCGACGCCCGGATGCTGAGACTGGTCGCGCGCCGCACGTGGCGCTACTTCGAGACGTTTGTTACGGCAGACGATCACATGCTGCCACCTGATAACTTCCAGGAAGATCCGCGACCAGTCCTGGCGCATCGAACCTCCCCTACCAATCTTGGCCTCTATCTCCTGTCCGCGGTCAGCGCCCGCGACTTCGGCTGGGCAGGGACCAGCGAGATTGTTGATCGGCTGGAAGCAGCATTGACGACGATGAGCCGCCTGCAGCGGTGTCGCGGTCACTTTTACAACTGGTACGACACACGCGATCTGCGCCCTCTGGATCCCCGATACGTCTCGTCCGTGGACAGCGGCAACCTTGCAGGACACCTGATCGCACTAGCGAATACCTGTCGAGAGTGGATTGACGTGCCCATAGTCAATCGCCTGTCTTGTGTCGGGGTCCTGGATGCCCTGCACCTCGCGCGCGAAGCCTTTCAGGAGCTTCCTGACGAGCTGCGCACAAACACGACCACCTGTGTACACCTCGAGCACGCCCTCCATGTGCTCGCCGCTGCGCTTGCCGATGAGACGGAACGTAGTGACTGCGCAACGTGGTTGAGGCGCACAGCCCCTCTGGCCGCGACCCTCGCCGATATGGCGCGGGCGCTGGCCGGTGAGCTGGGGGATGAGCTGGGCGGCGAGATTCTCTTTTGGGCCGACGCAACACGACGATCGATCGAGAGTTGGCAGCGGGATCTGAGCCTGACGGCTGAAGCTATCGGGAGTCTGCAGCACCGGCTGGCAACGCTTGAATCCACGGCGCGGGCAATGTACGAGGCGATGCAGTTCGGATTTCTGCTCGATCCCGCACGTCGACTGCTCTCGGTCGGTTACCGCGCGGCCGAGGGCACACTCGATCCGAGCTGTTACGACTTACTCGCTTCCGAGGCGCGTCTGGCAAGCTTCGTGGCCATCGCCATGAACCAGGTACCGGCCCGCCACTGGTTTCGGCTCGGACGCGCGGCCACGCCAGTTGGACATGGGGCCGCGCTGATATCCTGGTCCGGATCGATGTTCGAATACCTGATGCCCTCGCTTGTCATGCGTGCGCCGTTCGGCAGCCTTCTCGAACAAACCAATCGTCTGATTGTTCAACGGCAAATACAGTACGGTGCGGAGCTCGGCGTTCCCTGGGGCGTGTCGGAATCTGCCTATAACACGCGCGACATCGAGCTCACCTACCAGTACTCGAACTTCGGCGTGCCGGGCCTGGGGTTCAAACGGGGCCTGAGCGAGAATGCGGTGATCGCGCCGTACGCAACGGCCCTGGCCGCGATGGTTGATCCGAAGCGCTCGGCACTCAATTTCGCGAGACTCATTGCCATTGGCGCGCGCGGTCGTTACGGCCTCTTTGAGGCGTTCGATTACACCCGCAGCCGTCTGCCCGAGGGATCCCGGTTTGCGGTCGTTCGGGCATTCATGGCGCATCATCAAGGCATGAGCGTGGTTGCCATCGCCAACGTTCTCTTCGACGGGAGAATGCGCGAACGGTTTCACGCCGAGCCTCGCATTCAGGCGACGGAATTGCTGTTGCAGGAACGCGCGCCACGTGACGTCTCGGTCGCTCATCCCCGGGCCGAGGAGGTCAGCACCGCTGCGCGAATTAACGAGGGGCAACTCCCGCAAGTGCGGCGCCTGAGAAGCCCGCACGACTTAACGCCGCAGACTCATCTACTCTCCAACGGTCGGTATTCGGTGATGCTCACGGCCGCCGGGTCGGGCTACAGTCGATGGCACGATCTTGGGGTGACACGCTGGCGTGAAGATTCCACCTGCGACGATGCCGGCAGCTATTTCTTTCTGCGTGACATCGAAAGCGGCGCACTGTGGTCCGCTGGCTATCAACCAAGCGGCGTGGAGCCCGACAGTTACCAGGTGAGCCTCACCGAAGATCGCGCGGAATTCATCCGCCGCGACGGGGCGATTACCACGATCTTGGAAGTGGTCGTCTCGCCGGAGGATGACGCCGAGGTCCGCCGCATATCCATCGTGAATGCAAGCAACCGGATGCGTGACCTGGAAGTCACCTCCTACTCTGAACTCGTGCTTGCGCCCCCGGCCGCTGATGCGGCGCATCCGGCATTCTCAAAGCTCTTCGTGCAGACCGAGTATGTCGCCAAGGTGCGTGCGCTCCTGGCGACGCGGCGACGGCGCTCGCCTGCCGAGCCTGAAGTCTGGATTGCGCATCACGCAGTCGTTGAAGGCGAGACATTGGGCGAGCCCGAGGCGGAAACGGATCGAGCCCGTTTCCTGGGCCGCGGACGCGGCATTCACGCACCCAGCGCCATGATGGACAGCCGCCGTTTGTCCAACACCCTCGGTGCGGTGCTTGATCCGGTGTTTGCGCTTCGGTATCGCGTGCGCGTACCGGCGGGCGCCACCGTGCGCATTGCGTTCTGGACCAGTGCCGGCTCTTCCCGCGAAGGCGTTCTGGGTCTCGTCGACAAGCTCCAGGAAGCCAACGCCTTCGTGCGCGCGGCCACACTGGCTTGGACGCAGGCGCAGGTGCAACTTCGTCACAGCGGCATCGACGCTGCGGAGGCCAGCCTCTTTCAGCGGCTTGCAAGCTATGTGCTCTACCCCGATGCGTCGATGCGGCCGTCCTCCGATAGGATACGCCGCGGAGCCGGCGGACCCGCTGCACTGTGGACCCACAGCATTTCCGGCGATCTTCCGATCGTGTTATTGCGAATCGCTGATGTCGAGGATATCGCCATCGCGAGGCAATTACTCCGCGCTCACGATTATTGGCGGTCGAAGCGGCTTTACGTCGATCTCGTTATCCTCAACGAACGAACCTCCTATCTTCAGGACCTACAGACGGCGCTGGAGACCCAATTTCGAATGAGTCAGTCGCAGCCGCAGGTCGGCGCGGACAGCGCACGGGGCTCAGTATTCCTGCTGCGTGCGGATCTGCTCTCGGAACAGACCAGCGCGCGGCTCGCATCCGTTGCGCGTGTCGTTTTGGCCGCGCGCCGCGGCAACCTGGCCGACCAACTCGATCGTCTGCAAGTACCGGCCACATCTGCCACGCGGCCCTCGAGGAGCAGCCGCCCACATCTCGGGACGGCGATCCCTGCTCCCGTCACAGAGGCTCTCGAATTCTTCAATGGCCTCGGAGGATTCGCAACCGACGGACGGGAATACGTCACGCTTTTGGGTCCAGGACAGACGACGCCCGCTCCGTGGATCAATGTCGTCGCCAACCCCGGATTCGGCTTCCATGTCGCAGCTGACGGGGGCGGTTTTACGTGGGCGCTCAACAGTCGGGAGAACCAACTGACGCCGTGGTCAAACGATCCCGTCGCGGATCGTCCGGGTGAGGCGTTGTATCTGCGCGACCGGGACAGTGGTGAACTGTGGGGACCGACGTCAGCGCCGATCCGGGATGATCGTGCACACTATATCGCGCGCCACGGGCAGGGCTATAGCCGGTTCGAACACACCTCACACGGCATCGACCTGGACCTGCTCGTGTACGTCCCGATGGGCGACCCCATCAAGGTCACGCGCCTGAAAATCCACAATAGCTCACAACGGTCGCGAAGACTTTCCGTCACGGCCTACGCCGAATGGGTACTCGGAGCTTCGCGAGCTGCCTCGGCACCGTTTATTCTGACGGCAATCGATCCCGAAACGAACGCGATGTTCGCCCACAACCCCTGGAGCACGCCGTTCGGCTCGTACATGGCGTTCGCGGATCTCGCCGGAAAGCAAACACAATGGACCGCCGACCGTCGCGAGTTTCTCGGGCGACACGGCACGCTCGACAGCCCGGCGGCGCTTACCAGACAAGCCCCTCTGTCTAAGCGGGTGGGCGCAGGTCTCGACCCTTGTTGCGCGCTGCAGACATCCGTGGACCTTGCGGCGGACCAGACCACCGAAGTGGTTTTTTTTCTGGGTCAAGCCGCGAGCGCGACAGAGGCGCAAGCTCTGCTGGTGCGTTACCGGTCACTCGATCTCGACGCGCTCTTCCGCACAGTCGTGCAGTACTGGGACGATCTGCTCGGAATGGTTCAAGTGAAGACGCCGGACCGCTCCTTGGACATCATCCTCAATCGCTGGATGCTCTATCAGACACTCGTCTGCCGCATGTGGGCGCGATCGGCCTTTTATCAGGCTGGCGGCGCCTACGGTTTCCGCGATCAGCTTCAGGACGCAATGGCGCTCGCCCTGACCCGGCCTGCTTTGACGCGCGAGCATCTGCTGCGCGCAGCCCGCCGACAATTCATCGAGGGTGACGTCCAGCATTGGTGGCTGCCGCCGAGTGAGGAAGGAGCGACCGGCGGCCCCGGTGTCCGCACCCGCATTGCTGATGATCGGGTCTGGCTGGCGTACGCCACCGCTCACTACCTCGAGGCGACCGGTGACTTGGCGGTTCTGGATGAAAGGGTGCCGTTTCTGGAGGGCCAGGCACTGCGAGCGGGTGAGCAGGACGCTTACTTTCTGCCGGTCATCTCCGATGACACCGCTTCGCTGTTCGAGCACTGTGCGCGGGCGCTGGAGCAGAGCCTGTCCGTGGGGGAACACGGCCTGCCCCTGATCGGCACGGGCGACTGGAACGACGGCATGAACCGGGTTGGCGCAATGGGACGGGGTGAAAGCGTGTGGCTCGGATGGTTCCTGTACGCCACGCTCGTCGCGTTCGCGCCCCTGGCCAGAGCACGCGGTCAGCGTACACGCGAGACCCAGTGGCTGACCCATGCGGCAACGCTCAGGAGCTCACTCGAGCGAGAGTCCTGGGATGGCGAATGGTATCGGCGGGGTTATTTTGACGACGGGACGCCGCTCGGATCGGCGGCGAGTACGGAATGTCGGATCGACTCGATCGCACAATCCTGGAGCGTCATCTCCGGCGCCGCCGACCCAATCCGCGCCGCGCGTGCAATGACCGCGGTAGAAAGTCACCTCATTCGGCGTAACGCGGGTCTGGCGTTGCTCTTCGCGCCGCCATTTGATCGAACGGTGCTCGACCCGGGCTATATCAAAGGATATCCACCCGGGATTCGCGAAAACGGTGGTCAGTACACACACGCCGCCACGTGGTCGGTGATCGCTTACGCCATGCTGGGTCAGGGAAACAACGCCTGGGAGTTGTTCTCACTCCTCAATCCCATCAACCGTACGAGCACGCGCGCTGATGTGCATCGCTACAAAGTAGAGCCCTACGTTATTGCCGCAGACGTCTATTCCTCGCCTCCGCACGTGGGGCGCGGCGGTTGGACGTGGTATACGGGCTCTGCCGGCTGGATGTACCGCGCCGGCCTGGAGGAGATACTTGGATTTCGCGTGCGAGGAGCCAGCTTGCTGCTGACGCCGTGCATCCCGGAGAAATGGCCGCGATTCGAGATCGTCTTCAAGTTTCGTTCCGCGCGCTACCAAATCGTCGTCGACAACCCACTGGGCGTCAGCCGCGGCGTAGCGCACGCGGAGCTGGATGGCGAGACCCTGCCGCCTCGTCCCCAAACGCGCATTCCGCTAGTGGATGACGGTAAGACCCACAGCCTGCGACTAGTCCTGGGAGCATAAGCTCCATGCCGAGGGCCGTCGAGCCTGCGCCGAGAGCATCACTCGGATCGCGCTTTGCCACATACCACATACTTCCGCGAACGAGGCGAACAAGTATTCCCAAGAAAAAGCCGGGGCGCGAGCCCCGGCCGTTACGGGGAGCCGGAGCCGGCCCGAGTCGAACCCCGCGTCGACCCGGTACCCGAACAAGACTCTCGAAGAAACTGCCGATACTCGTATCCTTTCATAAGCCGATCATCGTGCGCGCAAGCCAGCGCCGTGTCTGTTCGCTGCCGCACATTGCATCGGGTTAGCGCGGGCGGGACGGAAAGCAACTACCACGGTGTAACTTCGCGGGGCGAGTCTTGTGCGCAGTCGCGGCCCCATCAGTGCTCCAGTTGCGCGCGCCTCTATATCCGCCATTCGTCCGACTCGTCAGTAAACAGACTCGACACGATATCGCGGAGCCACCTGTTCTTCGCATCGCGCTGAAAGTTTCGATGCCAATGCATTTTGAGATCGATCTTCGGGGTGCGCATCGGAGGCTGAGCGATGCGGATGTTCATATGCAAGCTCTTGACGAACACGCTGACGGCATGTGGCACCGTCACGATGAGGTCGGATTGCGAAATGACGAAAGGAATGCTCATGAAGTGCGGCGTCCGCAAGACGACCCGCCTATGGATCTTCTTCGACTTCAGGTAACGCTCGAATATTTCGTACGTGCGTCCCGCACCGTACACGACAGCATGCTCGGCACTCAGGAACTGGGACATCGAGAGCGTGCTCGCGGTGATCGGATGACCCGCTCGCAATAGGCACACGAAGTGATGGAAGAAGAGGTGCTTCTCCGCAAATGACTTCTCGCGCAAGTCGGGGAAGTAGCCCACCGCCAGGTCGACCTCCCCGGTCTCGAGTCCTCTCTCGATCTGGGTTGCGCTCGCAGCGACCGAACGAACCGAGGCGCGCGGAGCGAGTTGTCGGATGCGCCGCAAGATCTTTGGCATGAAGACCATTTCTCCCAGGTCTGACATCGCAAGCGTGAACGTACGTGCCGTGGTGCTGGCATTGAACACGGACTCCGACGTGAATGTACCATCGACGCGCGACAGAGCCTCGCGCACGGGTTCGATCAAGGCACGCATCCGTGCAGTCGGCTGCATGCCGTGACCGACGCGATGGAACAATGGATCGCCGTACGTCAGTCGGAGCTTGGCGAGGGCAGTGCTGATGGCGGATTGGCTCATACCGAGATGCGCTGCTGCCGCCGTGACACTGCCGTGCTCATAGACCGTCACCAGCACCGGCAAGAGATTGAGGTCGAAGGATCGCGTCACGTCCAACTATCAGTCGCAGTGATAATCAATATCTGAACCGTGCGATTGAAGATACAGCGTTCTTTACCTACCGTCACGAGCGACGACGGAGCCGCACGCTGCGTCCGGGCCACGTACCCTGGCCGGTGAGAACACGAGGCAAGGGCGCTTTTGGCGCAGCGAATGGCGCAGGCTTTTCCCGGCGACTACGACGGCCTCCTGGCGGGCGCTCTGGCCATTCACTGGGATCGGTTCCAGGCAGGGCAGACTTGGTATCAGCTCGTGCAAGACCGCGACAACCGCATGGCCCCCGGCGTTGTGCACTGCGGCGGTGGGGATGGACCTCAGCCGCAAGGATTGTTCGAGGCGCTCGTCAACTGGGTCGAGCTGGGAAGGGCACCCGAACAGCTCCTGGCAGCTAAAACCAGTGTGGGCCACGTTGCGCAGATCCGGCCCCTGCGCGCGTACCCGCGTTGGCGTGCTGGAGGGGAACCGGAAGGACGAACGACACGGCCAACTTCGTTTGCCGGGGGTCGTTCGGCTGACAATTGTTCGAGCCTGATGACGGTGAATAGGCCGGCGAACGTGAGTAGCGCTTTGCGGCCCGGGCGTCGCCCTCTTTTGAGAACAACTTTCCGGTTAGGGGGCATTCACGTGCGTGCCGAATTGAATTTATTGTCGGGCCGCGGCCTCATGCTGGGCGGGCTTCTTGCCCTGATTGGCGCGGAAGCCGTGGCCCAGGAAGCAGAAAGGCAAGCGGCTGTATTGGAGGAGGTCACCGTCACTGCACGCAAGGTCCGGGAGAACCTGCAGGACACGCCGGTCGCCATTACGGCCATGAGCGGCGATGCACTCGAGCAACGCCAGGTATTTCAGACGGACAAGCTCACGCAGGTCGTTCCCAATCTGCAGTTCGGAACCAACGCGCCGCTCGCCGGAAGCAACGCATCGTCCCAGGTCTTCATCCGCGGCATTGGCCAGACCGATCCGACTTCGACCGTAGATCCGGGCGTCGGCCTGTATATCGATGATGTCTACATCGGCTCCGCCGTCGGAGCCCGGATGGACCTGCGCGACATCAGCAACGTGCAAGTGTTGCGCGGGCCTCAGGGCACACTGTTTGGTCGTAACACGATCGGTGGCGCGATACTGATGTCGACGGCTGATCCGGGGGACAAGCTCGGCGGAGCAGTCCGTGGCGGGTTCGGGTCCGACAAGCTGTTCGATGGCTTTCTGGCGCTGAATGCGCCGTTGTCCGACGCTTTGAAGGCTCGCTTCACTGCCGGTCGCCGCACGCAGGACGGCTACGTCACTCGTACCGACGGCACGGATCTCGGCGACACCAACACCTACACGCTGACCAGCAAATTCGTCTGGAAGCCGACCGAGAAGCTCGAGGCTCGCTGGCTGGCCGACTATTCGCATGCAGACGAACACGGAAGCCCGCTCGTGTTCGCGAGCATCAATACGGCGGCGACGTTCCCGCGCGTGGCTAGTGCCGCCGCCGGCTGTCCCGGCTTCAACGGCAATTTCCGAACGCTCCCGGCGGTTCCCAACATCCCGGACGACCGATGCGCCAACAACTTTCAGAACCGCGGCCCATTTCACAACAATGGCACGACACCGCTGACCAGCCAGCTCGAGGGCTGGGGCTCATCACTCAACGTCGGCTACGACTTCACCGACTTCACGGCGCTCAAGTTCATCACGGCATACCGGCGACTGAGCTGGCTGGGTAATCGTGACGCGGACAATACCCCGCTCACGATCCTCAACACCTTCTATAACGTGAAGGGCTGGCAATCCAGCCAGGAGCTGCAGCTTACGTACCAGCGAAAGCCGATCACCGGTGTCGTTGGGGTGTACTACTTCCAGCAGAAATCGCACGATATCGTGACCGTGGAGCTGCATCCGCCACCCGGCATTGATCGCGACAGCGACAACAACGACGTGGACAATTCGAGCTGGGCGCTCTTCACGCAATGGACCTACAACTTCAACGAGAAGCTCGGCGTCACCGCGGGCGGCCGTTACACCGAGGACCGCAAAGGCTCACTCCCCGACCAGTTCCTTTACTCGGCGCCCACGGTCAAGCAGGTGCCGATGCGGTGGTATCGGGACAAGTTCAGCTCTTTCACTCCTTCCGCCTCGATCAGCTATCGGTGGGTCGAGCAGGCCATGACGTATGTGAGTTACAGCGAAGGCTTCAAGGGCGGCGGCTGGAACAGCCACTTCAACTCCGTTCTCACCCCCGCGCAGCAGGCGGCGCTGCAGGAGTTCAAACCCGAGAAGGCGAAGACGGTCGAGGCTGGATTCAAGCTCGATCTGGCCCGCAGGACGTTGCGGCTGAACGGGGCGCTGTTCGAGTCCAAGTACGACGACATGCAGATCACCTACAGGGGCCCGGCTCCCAACGGCGTCGCACCGTTCCTGACCAACGCCGGCAAGGCGACCATCAAGGGCGCGGAGGTCGAGCTCACCTGGGCGCCCACGAAGGACTGGAACTTCGAGGCAAGTCTCGCGCACCTCAGGAGCAGTATCGAGCGGCTGGACATTTCCCCGCTTGCCGTAATTCCTCCGAATCTGAGGGTGGGAAATGCGCTACCGTTCGCGCCGCGATGGCAGGGGCATCTTGGCGTTGCCTACACCGCGCCTGCGCTCAGTCTGCGCATTTCACCCCGCGTTGATGGCTCGTTGCAGAGCCAGACGTTCTTCGATGCCACGAACACACCCGAAATCGCACAGCTGGGCGGCTATACAGTACTCAACGCTTCGGTCGCGATCGCTCCAGATGCCGGGCCATGGCGGCTGACCGCCGGCGTCAACAATGCAACGGACAAGATCTATCGGATCGCCGGGAATTCTTCCCTCTCGACGGGAAGCGGGTACGCCGAAGTTGCCTACGGCCGACCGCGGGAGTATTTCGCGATGATCAACTACGACTTCTAGCGATCGGCGTACAGCGTTGGCCTCGCCCTTGGGTGCCCGCGCGCCCGCACAGGTGGTCGCGTCGAGGCGCACACCGAACCTTTGATGACGAGCACGAGTTTCTGATGAGAGCGGCAATGAGGACCCAAGTCGGCATCATCGGCGCGGGCCCCTCGGGGCTGCTTCTGTCCCAGTTGCTTCACCTGCGCGGCATCGAGACGGTAGTGCTGGAGAAGCACAGCCGCGAATACGTCCTGGGACGGATTCGCGCCGGTGTGCTGGAGCACAGCTTTGCTGCGCTCATGCGCGAAGCACAGGTCGGGGAGCGGCTGGATCGCGAGGGACAGATCCACGAAGGGTTCTTCATCGCCCATGACGGGATCAAGGAACGAATCGATCTCCGAGGGCTAACCGGTGGCAAGAGCGTAATCGTCTACGGGCAGACGGAATTGACGCGCGATCTGTATGAGGCTCGCGACCGCTTCGGTGGGGTCGTGATGCACAACGCCGAGGACGTGAGACCGCATGATGTCGAGGGGCCGCAACCGTATCTCACCTGTCGTGCAGGCGGGGAGGTCGTGCGTATCGACTGCGACTACATCGTGGGTTGCGACGGCTTCCACGGCGTGAGCCGCGAGTCCATCCCGAAAGACAAGATCCGGGTGTTCGAGCGTGGCTATCCTTTCGGCTGGCTCGGCGTACTGTCGCGCACCAAGCCAGTTTCGCCGGAGCTGATCTACGCCACGCACGAGCGGGGGTTCGCACTGTGCTCGCTGCGTTCGGAGGCGCTGAGTCGCTACTACATCCAGGTGCCCCTTACCGACTCAGTAGACGACTGGTCGGACGAGGGGTTTTTCGAGGAACTGCGACGCCGTCTGCCGGGGGATGTCTCTGCGGCGCTGATCACCGGGCCGTCCATCGAGAAGAGCATTGCGCCGCTGCGCTCTTTCGTCCTCGAGCCAATGCGCTTCGGCAATCTGTTCCTGGCGGGCGACGCGGCCCACATCCTGCCGCCAACTGGAGCCCGCGGACTCAACACCGCCGCCTCCGATATCTATTATCTCTACAACGCGCTAGTCGATCACTACAGCAAGCGGGACAACCGAGGCCTCGAAACCTATTCCCAGCGCGCGCTCGCGCGTGTCTGGAAAGGTCAGCGGTTCTCTTGGTGGATGACGATGCTCCTGCACCGGTTTCCGGACAGCAGCCCGTTCGATCGCCGTCTCCAGGAGACCGAGCTCGCCTATCTTTTCTCATCAGCAGAGGCGCTGGCTTCGCTCGCCGAGAATTACGTTGGACAGCCGTTCTGATATGGCCTGTCTTGGTCAAGTCGGGCATGGGCGCGGTTCGCGGCAGCGCGCAGAGAGATGAGGCTGGGTCGTCAGCGGAGGCGTTCGTCCAGCGAGACGTTGAGCTCGGCCCATGAAAGAACGTCATTCGGATGCGCAGCGTGATCGGCGAGCCGGCGATCAAATTCATCGCGTTGAGGTGTGGTCAAAGGCACTGTCGGCGGCGATGCTGTCCTAGAGTCCTCTCCCGGTCGGATGCGCAGCGTGATCGGCGAGCCGGCGATCAAGTTCATCGCGTTGAGGTGTACTGTAAGACTCGCACTTCGATTCCAAGTCTTCAGAAACGCGACTGGCCTAGATCCAGCGTAATTCATGCGTCACCAATATCTATCCACCGTGGAAAAACGTCCAAATGCCAGCGCCAAGCACTGCGCTGCCGAATAACGTCCAACCCATCCCCAGCTTGAAACGCAGCATTGCTACCAGTGCGCAGGCGCTGAGCGTCAGCGCGGCGAAATCGACGCTGCGCCACTCCGGGACATCGACGCGCATGAGGCTGATGGTCTGCATCTGCACCGTGTGGAATACGGTGTGCACGGCGAACCAGACCGACAGGTTGAGTATGACGCCCACCACGGCCGCCGTAATTGCGACGAGGGCCGCACTCAGTGTGCGGTTGCTGCGTAGGGACTCGATGTAAGGCGCGCCGAGGAAGATCCACAGGAAGCACGGCAGGAATGTGACCCAGGTAGTCAGCAGCGAGCCGAGCACACCGGCCGCATAGGGCGACAGACTGCCCGGATGGCGGAACGCCGCAATGAAAGCCACGTACTGCACCACCATGATCAGCGGGCCAGGCGTGGTTTCGGCAAGCGCCAGACCGTCGAGCATCTCGCCCGGGCTGAGCCAGCCGTACGTCTCGACGGCGCGTTGCGCGACATAGGCGAGCACCGCATAAGCGCCGCCGAAGGTTACCAGCGCGGCTTCCCCGAAGAACGTGCCCTGCTTGGCGAACACGCTGGCTCGGCCGAAGAGCAGCATCACCCCAACGACTGGCGCTAACCACAGTACAAGACAGACCGCGAACACGACGACAGACCGACGCAGGGAGCGCACCGTATGGGTTAGTTCACCCCGGGCCATCCGTCGATCGATCAAATAGTCGCTTTGGGCAAGTGCCGCAGTCGATGCAGCCGCCGGAAAGCTTGTCGGTCGCCAGTGCCGGCCGGCGATCCCGATTAAAGCCGCGCTCAGGATGACCAACGGGAATGGAACTTTGAAGAAATACAGTGCCACGAACGCAGCGGCTGCAATCGCGATCATCACGCGATTCTTCAGCGCTCGCCGCCCGACGCGTAGGACCGCCTCGACTACGACCGCCAATACAGCAGCTTTCAGGCCGAAGAAGATCGCGGTCACTGCGGGTAGCTGCTGGTAGGTGGCGTACAACCAGCTCAGTACGCCGATGACGATGACCCCAGGCAGCACAAACAAGGTGCCGGCAATCACGCCGCCGGCGGTGCGGTGCATCAGCCAGCCGATATAGATCGCGAGCTGTTGCGCTTCCGGACCCGGTAGCAGCATGCAGTAGCTGAGCGCATGCAGGAAGCGCGCGTCGCTGATCCAGCGGCGTTGCTCGACGAGTTCGCGGTGCATCAAGGCGATCTGGCCGGCTGGACCGCCGAAGCCGAGCCAGCCGATCCTCACCCACACACGCGTGGCTTCCGCCAGACTGACCGGGTTGTCGGGTGTCTTTGCTGAAGCGGCCTCGGTCCACCGGCGCGGAATGCCGATCATGGGTGCGCCAGTGTTTGAAGGTCAGGGTTTCCCGACGGCGGCCTGCGCATCCAGCGCCGTACGAAAAGCATGCGCCAGATCCTGCGCCTTGCCGGTGCTCCAGAAGTGGGTGAAATAGAAGTTCGGATGCTCGCCGATCATATGGCTGTGCAACGCCACGATGTGGACACCCGCCTTGCGCAATGCATGCAGGACCGGCTGCACTTCCTCGGCACTCATGATGAAGTCGCCGTCCATTGCCGCGAGTGCATCGCTGCCACTGAACGCAGCCCAGGTCGTCAGGCCCATCGAAGCGCCCACGACCATGCCTTGCATCGTGCCGGTGCGCCCGATCGTGACCTTGGCCACGCCCTGGCTATCGGTCGCCGGTTGGCCCACGATCTTGCTCACCGCATCCGCGTCGATGCGACCTGGCGCTGGCGTTGCGCCACCAAAGCTCGTCGCCGGTTGCGCGTGTGTGCTGCGCACGGCGCGAATGGCGCCCCAAACCGCCTTGACGCCCGCTGCCAGGGCTTCGGCCCGGCCTTCACCCCCGACGTGCATGAAGTACACCTTGGGCGTGTCGTGGAAGAAGTGATTGTGCAGCGCGGTCACGCTTAGTCCATGCGTAAACGCGGCGTCCATCGCCGCATCGACCTCGTCCTCGAACACGACCGTGTCGCCCATCACCATCGCGCCGGTCGCCATGGGGGCAAACGCCGCCCACGAGCCCAGCCCCGCTGCCGGGGGCAGGGTCATGCCATCCACCGTGACGGTCACATCGGTGCGCGGCCAGCCGATCTTCACGACGCCGTCGGGCGTAGCGGTCGCCGTCGCCCCGCTCGCTTGCCCGATTGCTTTGGCATCCAGTGGCGCCGGCGGCGCGGCGATGCTGTCGGCGGACATCAGTGCACTTGCAACCAGACATCCGGCGATCCACGTCACCGTGATCCGTAAGGCAGCGAAGCGTTCATATCGGCGGGCGTTCATGATTCACCTCCGGGAAGTTCGCTATAGCTCGCGTACAGCGCATCGAGCACCGCGCTCATGCTGTGCAGAAGCTTGTCGTCGCTGGCTTGCTGCGCGCGGGCGCCGGCCATGATGGCTGCGAAGCCGGCGGCTTCTGGCACCGGGATGCCGCCCACGTCGAGGTAGTGGACCAGCGCCCCAAGCCGCGCAATTGCACGGTCGCTGTCCAACCCAAAACTCGCGGCCAGCACTTCGAACGTCACCCGCGCACCAATATGGGTGAACTCCGCGCCGTCAAAATCGAAGCCCAGCGCGGTCTTCGGGCAGTCCGCGGGTTTTTTCAGCCAGCGGAATTTCGCTTTCGGGTCGATGAAACGACGAATCAGCCAGGCGGAGGCAACGCGGTCGATCCAGGGACGCTCGCGCGTCGCCCAGGTACGTCCGCGGTACTGAGCTTTCTCGCGCTTTGGAATGACTCCCTTTGCCGCATGCGGCTCATCGGGCGAAAAGCGTGCGTTGAGGGCCGCCTCGGCATCGGCCAGCGCGCTCTCGACTTGATGCCGCGAAGCGCTCCGGAAAAAATCGATGGCGCCGAGGGCTGCGATGTCCCGACGCAGTGCCGCCGCCTGGCGACGGGCTTCGACTTCGTCGAGTTTTGCGATCTCGGTCTTGAAGGCATCGAGCTTCCCGAAGAGCTCGGCATAGTCCGTACTGCGATCGAATAGCCGCACGAACTCGCGGTGCTGCGCATCGTCCTCGCCGTCGAATGCGACGATGTGCGCCATGCCGCCGGCTGCGACGACTTCTTGGGCTTGTTCGGCAAATACCGCTCGGGCGCTCTCCGATTTCGGCAACAGATACACGCCGTCCCGTAGCGCCGCGGCCCCGCTTGCCTTGAGGGCGCGCCAGATGCGCATGCGCGCCGTTTTGTTCTCGCCGGACACGCTGTTGACCAGCATCAGCCACAGCTGGGACTCTGACATGTAGTAAACCCTACACTATTGTAGTACTCTTCACACATCTGATGCGGGGTTTCATCACGGCGGCTGCCAGCGCTGGAGGATTCCCATGAAATGGGTGACCCGAGAACGCCCGAAGATCGATCGCATCGCCTGTCCGTGGCTCATCGCGCGCTTCATCGATCGCGAGCCGGAGTTTCTGTTTGTACCGCCGGGCGATGTGCTCGCCACCGCGCGCGATCGCAGCGCCATCCCGTATGACGTGCCCGACGTTGAACTCACCCACGTCGGTGAACAGTGCAGCTTCGATGCCTTTCTGAGCAAGTACCGACTCGACGACCCCGCGCTCGCCGAACTCGCGGTCATTGTGCGCGGCGCAGACACCGCGCGCCCGGAGCTCGCCCCACAGGCAGCGGGATTGCTCGCGATCTCCCTCGGACTTTCGTACAACTTTCGCGACGACCACGAAATGCTCAAACACGGTCTGGTGGTCTATGACGCCCTGTATGCCTGGTGTCGGCACACGCGGGGCGAGACGCACACCTGGAACCCCGCCGCGATCGGTGCGTACGGCGCGAACGTCGCCTAGCCAACCTGGCGGCCGGGCGCGAGAGCGTCAGAGGATAGAGACCTGCCACCGCACAAACACAAGCTGGAGAGTGTCATGAAAAACCTATGGATCGCGATGATGGCATTCGGCTTGGCGCTCGGAAATGTCTCCGCCCAAGCCCAGGAGACTAAAGACTCCGAGAAAGCCGAGGCAGCAGAAGCGGCGAAGAATGCGCCCGCACTCGCCGCGGCTCTGAAGGACGCCACGGTTTCACTGGAAGCCGGCTTGCGAGCAAGCGAAGCCGAGGGCAAGCCGATTTCCGGCAAGTTCGAGATCGAGGACGGAAAATTGCAGTTGTCGGTCTACACCTCCAAGGGTGGCCAGTTTTTCGAGGTCATCGTTGATCACAAGACAGGCAAGATCACGAAGGTAGAGCCCATCACGGAGGCGGACGATCTTAAAGACGCCAAGAAGCAATCCAACGCGATGGCCAAAGCAAAGTCCACGCTTGCCGACGCGGTCGCCAAAGCCGTGAAGGCTAACAGCGGCTATCGGGCGGTGAGCGTCGCGGCGGAAATCGAAGGTGGCGCGGCGAACGCGGACGTGGGCCTGGTAAAGGGTTCGTCGTCAAAGAACGTGGACGAAAAGCTCTGATTGCAGCGCCATCCGGAACAACGCGCTGGGTCGTTCTCGAAAGCCCCGAGGCTCCGAAGCCGTGTCGGAGCCCCTGCAATGAACCGAAACATTTGTCGGATACTCTCGGTCATGGTGATCGGCACGGCCGCAGCGCTAGCCTTCGCCGATACGGAATCGTTCGATCAGGTCCGCCCGGGTGCGCTGCCGCCCGGTTGGGAGTGTGGCGTGACCGGTCGCGGGTCACCCCACTGGGCGGTCGAAGCCGACTCCTCCGCCCCGAGCCAACCCAACGTGCTCAAACAGACCGGCAGCGGCACGTTTCCGTGGTGCGTCAGGAAGGCCGTCTCGATCGCCGACGGTTTTGTCGAAGTGAAGTTCAACCCGCTGTCGGGGCGCGAAGATCAGGCCGGGGGACTCGTGTGGCGCTGGAAGGACGGCGACAACTACTACATCGCACGAGCCAACGCGCTGGAGGGCAACGTCTCGCTCTATCACACCGAGGGCGGGCATCGATTGACGATCAAGTATGTCGATGCGCCAGTGACCGGCAACCAGTGGCACCGCCTACGAGTGGAGTTTTCTGCCAAGCACATCAAAGTCCTGTTGGATGGCAAACCGTACATCGACCTTGAGGATGGCCATATCACGGGCGCCGGTGCGGTCGGGGTCTGGACGAAGGCCGACAGCGTGACCGCGTTTGACGATTTCTCATTTGGCGGCACGTGAACGGACGGAGACTGATGCGAAGACGAGCCCGCCGAGGTCAAGGCCCTGCTGGAGGCACCAGCCGTCCTAGCCGACGTCCAGGATTTCTCGCTCTGGCGTTTGTGTCGATCCTGAGCGGCACCCTGTTTCACTCAGGCCAAGCCGAACCCCTGGTGCTCGAATCCAAGATCTCGCTGGGGGAAGTCAAGGGTCGCATTGATCACCTCGCCGTGGATGCGGCACGACAACGGCTGTATGTCGCGGAACTGGGCAATGACAGCGTTGGCGTCGTGGATCTCAAAGAACGCAAGTTGCTGCGAACCCTGCACGGATTTCGTGAGCCTCAAGGCATCGCCTACGAGCCATCGACCGACACCGTTTATGTGGCCAGCGCCGGCGATGGCTCGGTGCGCCTCTTGCATGCAGAAGACTTGACGCCCGCTGGGGCGATCGAGCTTGGGGAGGACGCCGACAATATTCGAATCGACGTGCACTCGAATCGCGTCCTCGTCGGCTATGGAAGCGGTGCTATGGCCGTCATTGACCCGGGCCGCCGCCAGAAGGTGACCGCCATTCGCCTGAAAGCGCATCCTGAGAGCTTCCAAGTGGAGCCGCAGGGAGGCCGGGTTTTCGTAAACGTTCCCGATGCCAACGAGATTGCGGTGCTCGATCTCGCCACCGCCAAGCAGACGAGTACCTGGCCGACAAAGAATCTACGCGACAACTTCCCGCTCGCGATCGATGCCGAGCGTCAGCAGGTCCTGGTCATGTTTCGGCATCCAGCGAAGCTTGCCGGCTTCAACCTTCGGAACAGCGGAATGACGCATGCCGTTGAGGCTTGCGGCGACTCCGATGACCTGTTTGTGGATACAAAGCGCAGCCTGATTTACATCAGTTGCGGCGAGGGGTTTCTGGATGTATTCGCCGCGCACGCGCATGACTTCGTGAGAGTGAGGCATCTTGCTACCGCGGCAGGTGCGAGGACGTCGCTTTGGGTGCCGCAATTTGATCGGCTGTTTTTGGCAGTTCGGGCTGCGAAGGATCCGGCTGCCATCTGGATATTCCGACCGTCAAACTGATCCCCAGCGGCACGCCCGCCCGCGGATGCCGTACGATCTCGATATGCGCGAGACAGGGAATAGAACGTACTTCGGACTGTCCGCAGGGCTCGCGGCTTCTTTGGCATCGGCGTTGTTGTTCGGTGCAACGACGCCCATCTCAAAGCAACTGCTGAAGGAACGCCGGAGGCCTCTCCAGGTTGTAGCGCATATAACTATTGGTAGGATGGAACATGGGCCAAACGTTGTATCGGCGCCCCCTGCCATCTGATGCGATTGCGTTCTCATCGCCTGAGGGGCGGCAGATATTCGTTGAGGCTCTGGAGACCGAGGGCCTCAACGGGTATTTCCGGCTTGCCGAGCAGTTCCACACCCAGTCCGACCCCGCCTTCTGCGGACTAGGTTCACTGGTCGTGGCGCTCAATGCTCTGGCAATCGATCCTGAGCGACTGTGGAAGGGGCCGTGGCGGTGGTTCGCCGAGGATTTGCTCGACTGCTGCGTGCCGCTCGCAGACGTGCGCGAACGCGGACTCGACCTTGACGAGCTCGCCTGCTTGGCGCGTTGTAACGGCGCTGAGGTAGACGTCCAGCGCCGCGACACGGCGAATCTTGAGGCCTGGCGCGCTGCGCTTGCAATCGCTGCCAGCGGTGAGGCCGTGCTCATTGCATCGTACGACCGCTCTGCCATGGGGCAGTCCGGCGCCGGCCACTTCTCGCCAATCGGCGGCTATCACGCTACTCGGGATCTCGCCCTGATCCTCGATGTTGCTCGCTTCAAATACCCACCGCACTGGGTATCAGCCGAGCATCTTTGGCGCGCGATGGAGCCGATTGATCCGGCGACTGGCCAAGCGCGCGGATGGCTGATGATGCGCCGGCGCGCGCGATCCAGCGCAGTAGGCTTCAGCGTGAGCTGCGTTGGCGAGAATTGGCACGGACTGTCCCGCCGTCTGATGGCGGTGATTGCCGAGCTCGGATTGTGCCCGGGCCCTGCGGAGCTAGCTCGTGCGATCCTGCCGCTGGCATCGCACCTTGAGATTCGCAGGGCAGGTACAGCGTCGCATCAGGAAGCGCTGGCTATCGGGCGAACTGCCCTGCACAGCACCGCGGTATATCCCCGGGTTCAGAAAGAAGTGGGTTCCGAACACGCCGAGGCGGTGACCATACTCTTGTTCGCAATGGCTGATCGCCTCAAGCCCAGCCAGCGCGAGGAACTCGGCACGTTGAATGGCCCCATCACCGAAGAGGTAGACAACTTGCGCGCCCAGCTTACGGCGCTACTGGACATTCAGGACGCGGCTCCGGGTACACCCTGATGACGCGGGAGCGGCCAGAAGATGGTGCGGGGCGCTCCCGGCGCTTCTGTCCCTCAGTATAGAGGGACCGGCCCACAGGGGGATTGGTCATGGAGTACATGGTGGGCGTAGTTCTGGCGTTGGGCGTCTCTGGACTCGCGACCGTCGTGGGTCTCGACCGTGATCGCGCTTTCTATCCAACGCTGACGATCGTGATTGCCTCGTACTACGACCTATTTGCCGTCATCGCTGGATCGCTTCACGCGCTGATGTTGGAGTCCGCTGGCATCGCCGCATTTCTACTCCTGTCACTCATAGGGTTCAGGTTCACCCTTTGGTGGGTCGTCGCAGCGCTCGCCGCGCACGGCGTGTTCGACTGGTTCCACGGGCGCCTGATTGCGGACCCTGGCGTTCCCTCATGGTGGCCGATGTTCTGTCTGGCGTACGACGTCGTGGCAGCGGCGTATCTGTCGTGGCTTCTGGGCTTCTCAAGGGTTGCCGCGAGGTCGAACCGGGGACACAGCAGGTGAAGGAGTTTTCTCGTCGCATCAGGCCGTATGTGCAGACGGAGTTTCTGGCAGCCGAAGAGTGCGATGGCAGGGGCGATTTCGCGGGCAGCTTCGAGCATCTTGAGCGGGCCCACGTGCTAGGCCAGGCCTCAACGCGCGAGCACGTCCGGGTTCACTGGCAAATGCTCCGATGGGCGGCGCGTCAGCGCCAACCGCAAGAGCTTGCTGCCCAGGTGCTGCGCATTGTCGGCGCCGCGGTCTTGACGGGGGCCGGTCTTGTACCCGAGGGAAATACAGGAGGAGGAAATGTGAGCGCCTTCCGACGCCTGCCCGTCCCGCCCGAACTGGCAGTCATCATCGCATCGGTGCGCTCCGGGTAGACCGCCACAGTTACCCGAAGGCGATGCCCGGTGATCAAGGCCTACCACGCTTTACCAACACGTATCACGCCAGGTGAGCTCTTCTTTTGTCGCGATCTTGGGCGCCTCGCATTCGGACTGGGTCAAAGCGCTTCACGTTGGAGCGCAGGCGTCTGGGTTGCATCCAAGTTTCTAGCCTTCATCGCTTGGTGATTGGCCCTACTCAAAATGAGAGGCCTTCTAAACCGGACTTACACACCGCAATCAAATCCCATCTTCCCTCGATAGCCAGGCGCGAAAAACGCCGCCGCATTGGTCTCGCCGCTCGCTCCGCCAATTTGGCCGAGTCCGGTCGTCAGTCGCCGACATCCGCCGACCCTTCAGCGCCTCTCGCTCGAACCGTCAGCGCTCATCCACTCAACTAGCTGCAGCTGCTTGCGGTCAGGCAACCGATAGGTCGAAAAGTCGCGCTCATCGACGGTCAGGATCCGCCGTTGTCGGGATTCGGCTGCTAGCCACAGGAGCGCAACGTCGGCTAGATCGCAGTCCAGGTTCCGATATTTCTCCATGAGCGCCGCAAGCTTCGAATACACCGCTTGTGGGATCTCAAAGACTGTGAGGCCCTCGCGCGTTATCCACTGCAGCAAGTGCATGCGCGCCTCGATCGCGAGGAAATGACAAGCCTCGACAATCACGGGCGCTACGGTGATCAACCCCTCGCGATTGCCTTGCAAGAACCTCAGCGCGCTTTGGTGCAGTTCGTCGTTGCGACGATAAAGAGCAACTAGAAAACCAGTATCAACGAGCAGGTTGGCCACGGAATTGCCGTCGGAGCGCCTGTTGGCTACTGCGAGCGACGCCTCTACCAGGACTCCTATCGGAGCCAAACCCCTCCTGCCCCAACTCGAACGGCGCTCTGGTACGGGGTCTTGCGCTCAAAAGCTGTGTCAATGCGCGCCTCACCGCGGCGGTGCGCGTCGTGCTGTGTGCAGCACACCACTCATCGAGCTCGCGCTCCAGGGTACTGGGCAATCTGACGTTCAGGGCCATAGCATCCCCTTGCCGTATTACAATCTGAGCATAGTGTATCACAGCGCCAATCCATTTCGTTTTGATGCGCCGGGCGCTCGCAAGCCAGCCCGAAAATTACCCGCTACGGCTGGACCAAAGGACCGAGAATCCACGTTCAAGCTGCACGCGGACAGGGGGTAAGGTGGATAAATCGCGCATCTTCGCGGAAACGGTTTTCAAATCAATACGATACGGCCGAGTTAGAGTCCTCTCCCGGGCACAAGCTGCAGTGCCTTGCCGAGTAGGGGGCTACGGGGCCCGTTTCTTTACGACTTCCGTCAGATACGCAATGTGCAACGCTGCGACGTCGATGCATTTGTTCGCGGCGGTGGCATTAGCCGTTAACACGCCCCGATGCGCTATGTCGTGGCGCTGTCGGCGGCTCCACATCCAATCTCCCCACCATGATTGGCGATCGGGGTGTTCGCCCGTTAGGTCATGGAAGGCCTCTCGCACGCGGTCTCCCTCAAAGGACCAGGTAACCAGCAATCTCTCTGACATGTCTATGAGGTCGCGGACGCTCTTACTGTGGTCCTTCACTGCATCCATCAGTCTCTCGAGCACCAATTCGGTGGCCCATTCTCCGGCCGCGGCCGCTATGATGATGGCAATAGCGTGCTGCCCAGCAGATGAGAGTGAGCGGGCTTCTGCGAGTAATTGGTCCCACTTCGGCCTCAACAGGGCGAGGGGTGTGTTCTTGTAGATGTTGGCGGTCGTGTCGTGCACGTATTGCTGCGGCGCGCCTGTTACAAAGGTGCCGAGAGGCGACCCCGGCGGTAGCGGGTTCACCTTCGCGGACTGCTTCCTACGCCTTCCGGCCATAGGTGTTTGAGTCTACTAGTGGACGGTCTGAGGCGCAGCAACAGCGTCGGAACCTCTTGCAGAGCTTGGCGTCAAGGCGGTCCACGCTCAGCCCGCCGGCTCTCGTTCCCGGCGCCGGTCGGTCGGCTGATTTCCGCTCCAAGTAAATCTTCGCAGCCTGAAATGGCGGACCTGCGTGCCGTAAAGCGAGGATCCGTGTCAGCCAGATCCAAACGCTGTCGCGTGCCCAAGTTGCTGGGCAGATGCAATTCCTGACTGGACCCTGCGCACGAAACCTCGGCAAGACAGAGCGGATTCCTGTAGCCTGCACCTCAGGCTCGTGATCTTT
>Ga0209472_1000218_pt1 | contig 35618 bp, 33 predicted proteins | sample GraSoiAngelo_130_FD_185887 | JGI IMG/M metagenome (GOLD analysis project Ga0209472, IMG submission 185887) | Grasslands soil microbial communities from the Angelo Coastal Reserve, California, USA - 14_0929_02_20cm (SPAdes) (version 2) | ecosystem: Environmental > Terrestrial > Soil > Grasslands ... | reverse complement strand
TGTCCGGTCCCAGGTAAGACCCAACACTCTCTCGGCCTGTGCTGGCCGGACAAATGGCAATCCGGCGAATAGTACGAGAATGAGCAGAGCCGCAGTGCCAGCCCTCGGGCCTAGAACAGCCATTGTCTGTTAACGTACGACCAAGCCGTTCCTTTCAGATAAGCATACCTGGCACGTTTGACGGGATTGCTTTTATGAAAGTAGTTAGTTGTCTTCCAAACGTTAACCCGAATACAACAACATTCCGAACGGTGGAGTCTTGTGCGGGAAGTGGCTAATGTGGTCCGTCTTTGAATGGATCCAGGTAGCCGTTGGCGATATAGTTTCCGGGTGTTGTAGTGTAAATGTCGTACATGGTGTGGATGCCACTGTTCTGGTATTGAATGTTGGTGATGGGGACCCATGTCTGGGATAGTGGCTGGACGAGCTTGTAACCCGTTTGACGGCCAATGAATGACTTAGTACTTGAGGCTGAATCCACTGAAACTATGGCCGTTGGTATCGCCGAAGGTCCAGGAATACGTGGTACCACTTTGGAACGTGGCGCTTGAACATCCATTGTCACTAAGGCCGTTGCTGATCTTGGTCGGCGTATTCGCTGATGCATAGGTGCCTTGACCGCTAGGGGCCGTACCGCTACAAATGCTAGTTGAACCATTGGTAACTGTGAGGCTGTTCATAGTTTCGCTGGAACTGACAGTAAATGTGAAGTTGAAGTATTGGCTACTGTAACCGTATTGGGTGATAGTCATAGTCACGCCACCAGGAGGACTCCGACCAAGTCCCGCTCTGACAGTTCGACGTGCATCCAGTGTTCCCACCATTGTTGCAATTGGTGGTGCAGTTTTTTTGTTATTGTTGCAGTCGTTGCCGTTGCTGCCCTGAAAGCTGGGCAGAATAACGTACCTGAACGTGACATAAGTGCCTACACCAGCTCCAACAAACGCTCCGATAGAGACTAGGCTGATGAGAATAGCCGCGGTGGCCTTGCCCATCCCTTTAACAGTGGGAGTCACTAGCGCGGGAACTGCGTCGGCTTTCTGAGACATTGCTTGCGACTAGGAGAGGCGCCAATTTGAATCTCGTGTAATCCTCACCCAACTCCGGCTAGTCTAATGTACGTTTGATCATGTACAGCCTCGCTGCGAGATCAGACTCATAGTGTTATCAGCGTAGCTTGTCTCGGACCTCACTTAAGTAGGGGTCGCCAAGTGACGATGAGTTATGAAGATCAAACTAACAAGTGTATTCGTCAACGATCAAAACAGAGCGCTTGACTTCTATACGAAGACCCTGGGTTTTGTTAAGAAGGCAGATATCGGCGCGGGCAATTACCGATGGTTGACAGTCGTTTCGGCTGAAGAGCCGAATGGGCCTCAGCTGGTTCTCGGGCCAAACGACAACCCCGCCGCCAAATCCTACCAAGAATCGATCTTCAAACAAGGTATTCCAGCATCCATGTTCTTCGTGGATGATATTCAGAAGGAGTATCAGAGACTGAAGAAGCTCGGCGTGAAGTTCAAAATGGAGCCGACAAAGACAACCGGCTCAATAATAGCTCAGCTTGACGATACCGTCGGTAACTTGATTCAGATAACCCAGCTCACCTAGAGACCACGAACCTCTGAAGAGTTTTACCCGGGAGCACTTTACCCCGTGTTCCGAATAGTTTCTTCAAGCTGACCAGTCTATCTTCCTGGCCCTGGACAATCAATGATGGGGGTAGTATTGGAACTGGATTACGTTCGGCTGGCTCCAGGCTTCGCAAGAGAGGTACTAGAGATCTACGAGAATTGGGAGGGAAAAAATTCTGCGCCTATGAAGGTCAGAGAGCTTATGATGGTGATTGAGATAGAAGTCAACAAACTCTATGACCCAGGTGGTTGGGATCGAAAGTACGGAATGCCGAAGCCCCCGCCACTCAAAGACACTAAGCTGAGCTGAGGTCCTCTACTTCTTTTCTAGAATTTCCTTTCTTCTAGACAAAACGATCCTGGTAACCAGATCGTATGGGATCGGTTTGTCGGTTGGGAATTTGAGATTACCCTTCGGACCAAGGTACGAGGATACTTCCTTCTTGAATTCTCTGGGCGCCGGTGGGTAAAGCCCGATGTGTTTTCTAAACGCGGCAAAATGTACTAGAGAGGTGCCCTTCAGTTTGAACGTGGGTATCTGATAGCTGATCGTTTCTTCCGCCTCGGGTGCCGCTCTTTTGACTGTCTGTCTCATTTTCTCCAGAACGGTTTGGACATTTTTCGGAAACGTCTTGATGTATTCATCTATCGTCTCAAACTGCTTCTTGGCTGGCATTCGCATCTCTTTCCCAGAAGGGCCCGGCGACCGGATTTTATCCTATCCGTATGCCTAGGAACTGGCCAACTACTGTTCCAATTATGAAGAGGATTAGGCTTGCTGCCATTATTATTCCTGCGATCTCTGCGAACTGTCGCATGAAGTGCCGCCCCGAGATCACTGTATCGTAGAATGTCATTGCTGCTACTAGTATGACCCCGATCACGAGCGAGGTTCCTAGCGCACCCGCCATGTTCGCCGTCAGGAAGTAAGGAAGCGCGAGCAAGACCGCCGTAATCATATATGAAACGCCGGTGTAGATAGCTGACCATTTGGCTGATCCTTCGAAGCCCTGCTTGGCCTGTGCGTAGGCGGCAGACGCCATGGCAATTGACGCGGCCAGCCCCGCGATTATTCCAGCAAGCCCCGCGAGCTCCGTTTTCCCGTAGATTCCCAGGGACCCTGCATGAATTCCAGAGATCTCGACAACTGCATCTGCGAGTCCGAGGACTATGAATGACATGTACTTGACCCGGTTCTCCTTGATCTCTCCAATCAGAAGGTCCTCCTGGCTCTCCTCGCTATCCATCATGGCCTGAAAACGAGCCATGTCGGCGGGAGGAATACTCTCCGCGATCCTCTTGTAACGCGTGTGAAGCTTACCCTCATGCCTCTCCAACAGTTTTAGAGTGAAAGTCAAGCCGAGGATTAGTCGTAACAGGACAATCACATACATCCGGAGCTTCTTCGCCGAGGCCTTCGCCTCGGGAGCGTAGGTCTTCCAGAACTCGTAGTGAGTCTGCTCTCCATTTCCAATATTCTCGAGAGCCCTCTTGAAGACCGGGTTCTTCTCGCGACGAGCGAGTGCAAGATAGACGGAACGGTCGGCATACTCGTCCTGTGCAGATTCTCCGGCTAGCTTGACGAGCTCGGGGTTCAGGGTTTCTTGCAAGAGAGTGACAACTCCTCGAATTCTGGGGTTTTCATGCTAGTAGCCTTGCTTTTTCAACTATTGGTCGAGCTCCACGAACACCTCATCGTTCTCGACCTTCACGTTGTACTTGGTGAGCGGTTTCTCGGCAGGAGGATTGACCGCCTCCCCTGTCAATAGGTTGAACCGGGACAGGTGAAGCGGGCAAGTGATCTCTTCTCCAATTAGGAATCCGGTCGAAAGGTCAGCTTCTTCATGCGTGCACGTCCCATCCCAAGCGTAGAGTTTTCCGTCCAAATTCACAATCAGAATCCGTCGACCATCGTGCTCGACTCCCTTCATCGTGCCTGGCGGAAGCTCAGAAAGAGGGCCGACGGGGATGAGCGTTCCCAGAATGTGCTTCCCTACCGGTACTTGTAATGTCTCTCGAAGAGATCCGCTTCTACAGCCTCCTTCTCAGGCTCCTCTTCAAACTCTGGAAGCTGTTCCACGCTCGGAGGAATCATTCCACCTCTCCCGGCCCATTTCTCGTCGATCAGAAACTGGATCACAGCTCGAACCGACCTAAGCGGTATGCGTTTGACGGCGGGGTGGAGAAATCCTAGGATAACCATTCTCTGAGCCTCGCTGTGAGTCAGTCCTCGCGACATAAGGTAGAAGATTTGTTCCTCGTCCACCTGGCTCACGGAGCCCGAGTGGGTCGCCTTCACCTCATTCGTGAAAATCTCAAGGCCAGGGATTGCGTCGGCCCTCGCCTTCTTGCTAAGGATCATCGCATGCTCCGCCAAATAGGAGTTTGAATTCTTGGCTCCCTCGCTGATCCTGATCATTCCCTTGAAAATCGCACGAGCACTATCCCTCAATACTCCACGAGCTAGAACATGCCCTGTAGTGTTTGTCGACTGGTGCGTTAGATCCGTTACGACATCGAACCGCTGCGACTCCGAACCGAACACCACCTCGACATCCTCGGCCGTAGATCCGGGGCCATCGAGAACACTGTCCATCCGAGAACGCGTGGTTCCACCTCCAAGGTGTCCCACTGTCCAGTTTATCCGGGAATCCTTCTGACCGATTGACCTCCGATTGACCGTCGAGTGAACGTCGCTCTCAAAGTCCTGGAGACTGGCAAAATTCACTTCGGCTCCTTCGGCGAGATAGATCTCCGTGACCTCGCTGTAGAGGGCCGGACCTTGACGCTCCTTACCCAGTCGTGAGTATGCTTCCTGCAGGAAGTTGACTTTGCTGTTCTCCTCAGCCACAATCATGTTGTGAGTGAAAGAAGCTTGTCCTCGGGTCGTGAGGAGCACGATGTTCCGGAAAGGAATCTTGACGCTCAGCCCCTTGGGAACGTAGAGAAAGGTTCCCGCTGTGAAGAATGCGTCATTGAGAGCTGCAAACTTGTCGTCGCCCGGCGGGATTGCTTTTGTGAACCGGTTTCGGGCGAGGTCTGGAAACTTGACCAAGGCCGATTCCAAGTCTGAGAAGACGATTCCCTCCTTCTCCAGAGCACCATGTACTTCGGTGCGGACCATCTGAGAATCCACTTGCAGTGCAAGTGTCGGCTCATCCTTCTCCCTGATTAGGTGAGATATTTCACTAGGAATAGTTCGACTATTCGACGGCAATCCAAGTTGGATGGAATCAAGATTGAGCCCCGAGAGGATGTCGACATATTTCGTGTATAACTGAGACTTTTCGATGGGGAGTTTGTTGAAGTAGTCGAGAGCCACTGATCGTTCTCTGCTAATTTCCTCAGGTTCAGCGAGGAGGCCGGAGACCTCTTTCACCATACTTTCGGTTGGATTGGCGAGAGAGTTGCCCATGGCTAGTTGAGGGCCAGGAATATGTTTAGAAGGTTTGGGCTCGGAGGAATTAGCCTACGGCGCCTTCCATTTCCATCTCGATGAGCCTGTTGAACTCTACCGCGTACTCCATCGGTAGGACCCGGGTGAAGGGTTCCATGAATCCTGTGACGATCATGCTGAGAGCCTGGGTCTCAGACAAGCCTCTGGACATTAGATAGAACAATTGATCCTCGTTGATCCTTCCAACGGTGGCCTCGTGCGTTATGGTCGCGTCGTCCTCGTTAACCTCCATGTAAGGATAGGTGGTCGTCTTCGATCGATCGTCCATTAGGAGGGCATCGCATCGGACACTTGATTTTACGCCAACTGCTCCCTTGGCCACGTGGACAAGACCCCGGTAGGTCGTTAGTCCTCCGTCCTTGCTGACGGACTTCGCCGTGATCCGGGAGCTTGTGTACGGTGCGAGGTGGATTACTTTGGCGCCCGTGTCCTGATGTCTATCCTTACCAGCAAAAGCCACTGAGACAATCTCGGCTTTGGCCCTAGGTCCGACCAGATAGACTGATGGATATTTCATCGTAAGCTTGCTGCCTACGTTAGCGTCGATCCATTCTACCGACGCATCTTCATACGCATAGGCTCGCTTTGTGACGAGGTTGTAGACGTCGGAGCTCCAGTTTTGGAGCGTGGTATATCGGACCTTGGCACCCTTCTTGGCGATGATCTCGACTACTGCGGAGTGAAGCGCATCCTTGGAATAGACCGGGGCTGTGCAGCCCTCAATATACTGAACATCAGCGTAGTTGTCTGCGATGATGAGCGTTCTCTCGAACTGTCCCATGTTCGCGGCGTTGATTCTGAAATATGCCTGTAGAGGAAGATCTACCTTGACTCCTTCGGGAACGTAGATGAAGCTGCCACCGCTCCAGACGGCGCTGTTGAGCGCGGCCAACTTGTTATCTTCAGGAGGGATAATTGTCCCGAAATATTTCTTGACAAGCTCCGGATGAAGCTTAACAGCAGTATCCGTGTCGCAGAATATGACTCCTTTATCTTCGAGATGTTTTAGAAGACTATGATAGACGACTTCGGACTCGTACTGGGCACCCACTCCAGCCAAGAATTTCTTCTCGGCCTCAGGTATGCCCAATCGGTCGAAGGTCTTTTTGATCTTATCCGGAACGTCGTCCCAGCTCTTCTCAACCTTGTCAGTGGGACGTAGATAGTAGTAGATGTCATTGAAATCAATGTGAGCAAGATCGCCTCCCCACATGGGCATTGGGCGTTTGACGAAGTGTTCGTATGCTCGTAGCCTGAACTTTAGCATCCATTCGGGCTCTTTCTTCATCTCAGAAATCTGTTCGACAGTCTGTCGTGAGAGTCCCTTCTCGGACTTGAACACGTATTTTTCTGGATCCTTGAAATCGTACTTGGCGTAGTCCAGGTCCAGAATACTCTTGTTAGCCATCTTCACACTCTCCCTTTATGACGTACGTTATACACGATAGCCCTGTGCCTATATGTATTTACAGGTTCCGTCCCATGGCCACACTCTCCGGCCATGCCAGTCAAAACTGGCGAAGAAACATTGTAAGTTCGCACGTCTGATGCTCGTTATCCTTGCGGCTCCTGCTCGTTCCCGCGCATCATCAGAATCCGTTTCCCGCCACGAGACGAACCCCAAACCATCAATCAAGCCCAGAATAGAAAGATCCATTCCAGCACCCCCCCTCCCAGGGGGCGGCTTCCAAAAAGACCGGCGAGAAAATGAGCCAAGTTTTATGTGAAAGGTTCCAGCGAGCCACGTTTCATGCCAGGAAAAAGATACTCTCTACCGAACCTGCCCTACAAGTACAACGCACTAGAACCAACAATTTCTGAGAAGATAATGACGCTGCACCACGACAAGCACCACCTCGCATACGTCAACGGAGCAAACGCGGCACTAGACAAGCTAGAGAAAGCACGACAGACCGGCTTCGCGGGAATCGACGTTCGCGGAATCTCTCGTGATCTCGCCTTCAACGCGTCAGGTCATACTATGCACAGCTTGTTTTGGCCGAACATGAAACAGGGTGGAGGCGGAACGCCCGGTGGACGCATCGCTGACCAGATCAACAAGGACTTTGGAAAGTTCGACTCCTTCAAAGAACAATTCGGAAACATCGCCAAACAGGTCGAAGGATCAGGCTGGGGAATACTAGCCTACGAGCCAGCCTCAGACCAGCTGATCACCCTCCAGGCCGAGAAGCACATGGACCTAGCCGTCCAAGGCATGACTCCACTCCTAGCCGTCGATGTCTGGGAGCACGCCTACTATCTCGACTACGTGAATGACCGCGCCAAGTATGTTGATGCTTGGTGGAATGTGGTCAACTGGGACGACGTAGCAGCCCGCTTCGATAAGGTTCGAAAGTAACCCCGTCAAACTCCCAATCTTTTCTTTTCAGATAGTCCTTGCCAGGGCTACCTCTGTCCGAAGATTTGATCATCTCTAAGATGCTTCAGCTGAAAGATCCTTCGCAAGACTCTCAAGATCAATATCCTCTGCGTCTTTCTTCGTCTCCATTTTCACTGGTTTGGCAATCCTCTCTTTGATCCTGATTTTCGAAGGGGGCAAGGGTTTGCCGCGGCTTGGGCAGAGGATGACCGGATGCAGATCGAGGATTCGCTGAACACTCGACCTTTCCTGTGAGATATTCTCCATGAATAGTGGCTCTCTAAGCTTGCCGCGCTTGGTCCTCAGAAGATCGCCGATAATGGCAACCCTGCTCTTGTTTACGAATAGAGAGATGGACCCCTTTGTATGACCAGGGGTCCAGACGATCGACCCGTCCAGCCCGACATCCTTTAGTATCGACTCATCATCGGACGCCCCGTCCACGAGCACCGGGTGATACTTGACGAGCCGAAGCAACTTCTTCGTTGATGACGCAATAGCCAGAGCACGCCTGGCTATCCGTCCGTAGAGACTCCATGCTCGCGGCGTTATTACCACAAGGGTCCCAGCAACGTACGGCTTTTCGAACCCATGAGAGACGAGCATTCCAGAAGTCGCTTTCTTCAGCGCGGCGGCACTTCCGATGTTATCCCAGTGTCGATGAGTCAGAAGAATCAGCTTAACATCGCTAGGCTCGCGGCCGAGATCCGCCACTGCTTTCAGTATCCGATTCTCACTACCCGGCATCCCGGTATCGACAAGCACGAGTCCATTGTCCGCCTCGACAAGGTAGGTGTTAGCATGACGAGCTGGTACCCTATAGACCCCTTCAGCCACTTTCGACAATGCTAACTCGTCCCTCTAACAGTCACAGTCGCAGCTCGAACTCTTCGCCAGCCCAAGTAATTGGCCTATCCAATTTAAGACTCGTGAAACCCTAGGGCTTCCGCGCCGCCACGACACTGTCGACTCTACCTAGAACCTCTCCCAGCGTAGGAGGTTCAAGCCCGCGTCCCTCCAGATACGCCGCTCCAGCCGCGTTGGCGAATATCAGCCGATCCTTATGCCCCAGCCCAACTCCCTGTGCATAGATGTCTGCCGCGTTCCAGACATCTCCCGCACCCGTAACCTTTGCAGGCTTGATCTTCGCGCAAGGAACGCGAACCCTCTGCCCATCCACAAATGTAGCCGAGAACTCTGGTGTATGCAGATCAACTCTCGGAATCATCATGCTAAACACGCTCGCAGCTCCGAACAGCGGGTCCTCAGCCCCCTCAATCTCCGACGTGTCCTCGGCTACCCCCTTCGCCAGATGGACCAGCTCGTTCTCGTTCACGCTCAAAACATCCACCAGTCCAGGAGTCAGGACCCGTTCGTTCAGTCCCTCTATCTCACCCGTCCGTAAAGCGGGATCTCCGGGGTCGAAGAACGTGACAGCCTTTCCCTGCTCTTTGGCTATCGAGAAGACTTTCTCGGCGAGATCGGTTCCCTTCATGTTCTGGTTCCAGTTTAGAACACAGACAAAGTCGGCTTCGGATATGATCTGCTTGTCCTCCTGTGTCAGCTTCTCGGGGCCAAACTGGGATAGAGATCCGGGGTCGCTGACCATGATGTTGACACGCCTGCCCGAGTGCTCAGTCTCAAACGACAAGGTCCGCGACATTGTTCCCGTTGTCCTGACGTGCGAAAGGTCTACACCCTTGAGAAAGTGTTGGAGTACTGTCTTGCCCAGTTGGTCTGTCTCAATAATCGGAACGACCTGACAGCCAAGCTTCGAGAGCTGAGCCACCACATTCGACGCGTTTCCTCCCCGGCCGACCGTGTGGCCCCAACCTAGAAGATTCCCTCCTCCCCTCTGGGCCACCTCAAGGAAGGAGGCGGTCAGGTCTTCAAGCTTGCCCGGATAAGTGAGAATGTAGTCGAGGTAGAAATCCGGCATCACTACGACCCTGAAGCTGGGCTTCGCATGGGTGAGAGTCTCTTTCAGCCCTGCAACAGGGTCTACGGATTCTTTAGCTCTCGACACGCCTCCAAGCTCCAGAGTATCGGATTGACTATTCGTTCATAAGCATGGACTGAAATCACGACTTAAGCCTGGCTTATCCAAAATGTCCATCGAAACCGAGATACCCGCATCAAGACTCCAGTTGGGTCTGATGTGGTCCCGGATGAAGAAAGCATCCAGACTGGACCAGCAAGGAGTCTTAGAGCTGAAGACGGACACTACATCAACAGGGCAAGCCGTCGCAGTTCTAGTTCTTGCAGCTCTCGCCTACGGGATCGGCTATACTGCACAAACACAGTTCCAGAGGCACGACCTGTCAATCTATGGAATAATCGTCGGCAGCCTTGCGAACACGGTCACCGTATGCTTCGCGGCCTTCGTATGGTCAGCCACAGCTTTTCTTGTCGGGACGAAGCTATTCCAAGGGAAAACGGGCTACTGGGAACTGGCACGACCTCTGTTCTTCGCGAGCAGCCCGTTCCTCCTCTTCCTCTTAATCACGATCCCTGTTCCTCCAATCCTAGTCCAAGGAAATGTTCCAGTCTACTGGTTCCAGGGGACCATCGCCGTTGCAGCAGTAGTCTGGCTCTTCCTGTCGCAAATATTTGTCCTGAAACAAGTCATGGGATTGAACCTGCGAAGAACGGTCCTCACGGTCGGCGTAGGCCTCCTCATCCTGGCCTTTATCGGACTACAGTTCGGAACAGGCTGAACAGATCCCACAGTATGAGTTGATAATCCGGGTCAGCGTACATTTCTTTCAGACTCGTCGATGATCTCCCGGGCTAGTCCCTTCACCATTGACAGGCTCCGGACTATGCTGGATCGAATGGTGAAATCGGCCCGTTTCAACCGCGACACGTTCTTGGCATTGAAGGAAGATTCCTCGGCGACTGTTCAGGCACTGATTGTATTGGCTCTTGCTGGAGCTAGTTTCGGTGTCGGATTCGCAGCATCGATCGGATTTGGCACAATGGGGATTCTGGTAGGTGCTGTTTTCGGCGCCGTTGTAAGTATTGCTCTGGGAATCGTCTGGGTATCCTTGACATTTCTCATCGGAAGAAGCCTCTTCGGAGGAAGATCGAACTACTGGTCACTGGCGAGGCCAGTATTCTTCTCAACCTCTCCCGGCCTGATCTTCCTCATCATGTCGATCCCCGTGTCGCCAATCCCAGACGTTGCACGAGCGATCGGCGTGGCTTGGATAGCGATTTCGACAGTGATCGCGGTGAAGAGCGTTATGGGATTGGATACTCAGCGCAGCCTTGTGACATTCATCATAGTCGCATTCATCGTTCTCCTCGGCTACGGATTTGTTGCCTCTCTGTTGAGCGCCATCTAGAAATCGTTAACCGCAACACGAGGCGAGGCTTACTGTTCGGCAGTTGGAGTCTTTGCCACCGCGGGTTTGTATTTGTTGAAAATATCCATTGCAGGGTCTTTCTTCATGTCGTGATCGCGGTACAGATGTTCCTGAAGCTCGTAGTACGTGTTGAAGGTCCGTTCAATGTTCTTCACAGCACAGACAAAGCATAGAATCTTGTCCTTCACCAACGTGGACCACGATATCTACCAACTAGACTTGCGGGAAGGGGAATAAAAAGAGAACTTGGACCGAGAAGCACAAGCTCTCCAAGAGAGTCGGGTCCGTAGGATGGGGAAGGACTTGAATGTCAATCCCTCAGCTAATATCAAGAGCTGGAAACCTCGCCTTTCCGGAGTAGCAACCGAACGCCTTATGGATGAAGTTGGCAAACGGAACGCTGGGCGATAGCCTGGAGGCGAAAGCTCGTTGTGTGACACATGCGTCGCACACAATCCGAAAAAGAAGAAAAAGTAAACGCGTCATACGTTGTCGAGTGTCTGTCCGGTCCATACTATTTCTCATCTTCCAGACCGAAGAACGACTGAGAAGTTTAGAAGACGGCGCTGTAGGCAGATGACCAATGTCTAAGGCTTGGAGCTTCATCAAAGACCCAATTCACGGATACGTTCGAATTAGCGGAGCCGAAAAGACGATAATTGATACTCGACCTGTGCAGAGACTTCGACGACTACGCCAGCTCGCCGGATCAGAGTTCGTCTACCCCGCTGCAAACCATACTCGGTTTGAACATGTCATCGGAGCGATGCACCTTGCGGGCGTTCTCTCCGAAGTCCTGCCTACACACCTCGACGTTCACACACAAGAGCAGATGCGTCTAGCCGCTCTACTTCACGACATCGGACACGGTCCATTCTCACACGTGTTTGAGCCTCTAATGGTTCGCCATCTGAAAAAGACACATGAAGACTTCGTTCCATGGCTTGTAAATGAGACAGAAATCGAGGGAAAACTCGACAAGGCCGGCTTTGACCCGCGCAAGCTCGGGCTACTAGCCGTGGGCCGGCTTAGAGATGCAAAGCGACCTTATCTTGACCAGATCATCAGCAGCAGCGTCGACGTTGACAAGATGGACTTTCTAGTCCGGGACTCCTTCCATACAGGAGCAGGGTATGGGTCCGTGGACGTTCACAGGCTCCTCTACACCATGGACGTGATCAATGGGAACCTTTCCGTTGATGGGAGAGCTGTCGCGACCCTTGAGAGCTTCTTGTTGGCAAGACTCGAATCCTTCAGAACCATCTACTTCCACAGAGCCTCCAGAGCAGTCCAGATCATGATCGTCCAAGCCCTAGAGGCGGCAAAGGACGAGCTGGACCTACTTTCTTTTGACGAGCCTGAAGACTACTTGCGCCTCGACGATTACAAGGTCTGGACTGATCTGAGGGAGTGCAAGCAGTCCAAGAAAATAATGCAGGATCTAGAAGCTAGAAGACTGCTAAAGTGTTCGTATGAGAAGACTCTCTTCGCTCAGGAAGAGCTCGTTTCAAACGTGATAACGAAGGAGAGCGTGCGAGACAAGATCCGAGACGAGATCGCCAAGAAGGCACATGTCGGGATCGACGATGTGATGATTGATGTACCAACCCTTCCCTCAGTGCCTTACCACAACGCGGTGGAGATACAGCCCCTCGATATACCAGTCTTCAGACATGGACCGACTGGTAAGAAAGAGATCGTACAGCTCTCGGAGATCTCGAGAATAATCGGCGTGCTCAGGACCTTCATGAATCTCGTCCGGGTCTACACCAAAGAACAGTACCGTTCCAGAGTTGAAGCCGCATCGAGACAGATCCTCGGAGAGACATCATCTTCAGTGAAGGTTTCCTTCTAGCAACTCTCGCTTCCCGTTCTGTCACTAGGTCAGAATTCTAGAAGTTACATCAGCACTTTATTTCAACCCCAGAAATGATACTGATATCCGAAGAAACCGTGGTACCTGCTTTGCCCAAGTTCATGCAAACACTCGACGATACTATCTTCCGAGAGCTAGAGAAGATAGCGAAGAAGAGAGGCATTTCTATTCAGGAGCTGATCAGAGCTGTCATCGTTCCCGAGTGGGTGACGGGCCACGATGGCTCCGAGGCCAAAGAGCCGGCCGCAACTAAGCTGAACAGTTGGCGCTAGTCTCCACCATTTTCTAGAACGTTGGGTCGCAACTAGACGCCACGCGACGGCCAACTTGTGATCGATCACTCATCCTATTAAAGAATCATGGACGAATCGTTAGAGTCTTCCCCGTTACATCGAAATTACTTTTGACCCATCATCCACTGATCATTTTGATGATGGTTGATGTCCCGAAAGAAGACGAGAATCTCTCCCAAGGTTGCAACAATTCTGTCTATGATGCGGTTGACGGTGACAGTAAGATGAGCGTCGAAAAGTTCGACGATGCAATGGCTGCACTCACTTTCACAGCCATGGCAGTCACAATCGCCTTGGGGTTCTTATTCCATCTCTAAGATTTTGAAACACGTTCCAATCAGGAACTTTTGACTTTATCCAGAAGCTCTGAGTAGACCCTTAGAGCCTCTCCCTCGGAGAGTGTCGTGTTGAGAGAAACCAAGCTCATCTTCTTGAAGATAGCAGCAGACCTCTCCGCAAGAGCTCGAGCTGCAATGAGATATCTTCCTCCCAAGAGAACGGACGATGTGCCCACTACGCCCTCGGTTAGACCGGGGGTCGACACGGCAAGCGTCCCCAATTTCATTGATCCCTCGTAGCAGAAAGCGAGGATGGCATTGTCCATTTGGAGCAGGTTCACTTTGTGAAGCCTGCCTTCTCTCTCTATACCAGCTTCCTGCAGGACCATATTCTATCCGAACATCGTGTCTAGGTGATGTAGCGGTCTTTTCCTTCTTCCGTCTTCTCCTCTCCTTCTTTGACCTCTTCGAGTTCGGTTCGACGGAACTTCTCCATCTTCTTACGCATATCCTCGATCTCTGTATCCAAGTCCTTCAGCTCGACCGGCATTCCGACCAGTCCAGTCAGCATCTGAATCACTGCCCGAGCCGCTTCCAGATCAGGATACACTCCTGTTGTCGCCCCCAGGAGACCCGCGCATTGCAGCCCTCTCTGCCGACCAATGCCTAAGATGACTCCCGCTGCCCCAGTAACGGCTCCTCCCTTTGCGAGCTTAGCGCCCATCTTCTTCAACCGTTCTCCGACAACCGAATCACCGGCAACCGCGTATACCGCTCCAACATCGTTCCCAGACCTAGTGCCATAGCCTCCCATCGTGAGAACCATTTTGGAATTGAACCGCTGGGCAAAGTCCAGAACTATACTAGCAACTTCGTACTGGCCTGTTACACTCGGCTGCGCGTCTCCAGTAAGAAATATGGCGTTAGGCTCCTTATCGCCAAAAGAGTAGAACTCATACTTGGGAAGTGAATAGGTCCCATCCTCGGAAATATTGATGCCTAGATTCCCGTCGGGGAAAAGAAGATAGCTAGAATAGAGTTCAGCGAACTTTTTCGGCTTCAGCTTCTCGATAAAATAGTCCACCGCGACCTTTCCAACATAACCCAGACCCGGCAGGCCCTGGATCAGGACCGGCTCCTTCAATTCTGCCTTTGAGAGTTCATGAATTCTGGTATCATTAATCATTACAACAGGCCAGATCGAGGAGTCTCTCGCGATTTTTCGGTAGAGTTGTTTAAATAGTTTGATTCATCAAGCCCTCTCTCAGCCGAACAGAGAGTTTGAAACAAGATGAGCTGCGCGCCATTCGTCTCGTCACCTCATGACGTTGTCCGCAAAATGCTAGAGGTAGCCAAGGCTACAAAGGACGATGTGGTCGTAGATCTCGGATGCGGCGATGGTCGCATTCTAGCGACTGCGGTGAAAGACTTTGGAGTCAAAGCAGCGTTCGGCTACGAGATAAGAGAAGACCTCTTCAAGACCGCCTCTGGCGAGGTTGAGAAGCTCAATCTTACGAACAAGGTCCACGTATATAACCGCGACCTCTTTCAGGCCGATCTCAAAGAAGCTACTCTCATCACTCTCTACCTCACAACCTACGCGAATGAGCGACTGAAACCGAAGCTGAGAGCTGAAGCAAAGCCCGGTTCGCGAATCGTCAGTCACGACTTCATGATCAACGGCTGGAAGCCTTCACGGAAAGAGAACTACAACGAACATACGATTTACGTATACTCGATTCCTGAATCGTATTCAATGTAGAGTTCCGGAGCCAACTTCATCGTACCTCGACGATAAGGCAATATTTCCGATCTCAAGAACAGTCGGCATTTCGTTCGTCTTAGTCTCAACGATAACCTTCCCGTTTTCGACCTGATTGATTCTCCCTATGGCGAGAAGTTCCTCGTTCTGATTCAGCAGACCGGCAACTAGCCCTCTGAAGTGCCGATTCTGTGGGAAGATTGTCTGCTCTAATTGGTCAAACATTCTCACTCTTGTTTCTTGACTGATTACTAACTTGTGGGACCCTTGAAGGAACCGTCGATACCCTGCTTCTCGAGCCTTCTTCCTCTCCTCCTTGGATCGAATGCTTGCGAACGAAGAGCTTGGCATTTTTAGCGCCGCGAACTTTACTCTGTCGAGAAGAGGATCAATGATATCGTCTGATCGACTCAGCCCAATGACCAAGTCGGGTTGAATCTCTTCAAGCAGGAGCTGCTTGTGACGTATGGCGTTGAACTCTGCAAGCCATCCATCCGTATTCACAAGCACTACGTCAGCTGAACTCGTGATTCTCTTCTTCAACCGTGTGGCTAGGGTGACGACTTTGTCGGGAACGAAGGATGGGCTAGTGTCGCCTATGAAGAATGAAATTTCCGCTTCTGCTTTGTGAAGGCCAATAATCGGTGCCTGGACAACAGACGAGCTAATGGTGGTTGGAGGCCCAATGTCCGCTTGACCCACGTCTGCGTCAACTACTCCTACTTTACCCGTGTCTTCTAGGCATTTGTTGGCTAGGAATGTGCAGAGGCTGGACTTGCCAGAATCTACCTCTCCGATTATGACGCAGACGCCTCGCTGCCGTTGGAGAACTTGCGCTGCCTCGTTCCAGGCCACTGGCACAGTTGACTCTCCAGCCACAGACCATGAACTTCCTGAACCGCGTCTGATTTCCAGAAGGGTATTGTCCGCAGCGTAGATGGGTTCTTGTCGCGACTCCTCTATCATGGTCCAATCGTCAGATTGGATTGGAGCGCCGAAGCATTGTGCGTCTCCTCTTTTCGCTCTGATCCACGCCGGTCCCTTCAGAAGTAATGTGTGACCTTGTTCGAGGTCGAGTGTGACTGGTTTAGTCATCTATGATCAGAGCTGGCTAAGCTTCTTACCTCGCAACGAAATATTGCGAATTCAAGATTGGAATCTCTCAGCACAGGAGTTCGGGGACTTGATATGTTGCTGGGAGGCGGTTTCCCGCTTCGACAGATAAGCCTCCTGTATGGCGAAGCATCGACGGGCAAGACCATACTCTCTATGCAGTGCGCCCTGGAGATGGCACGAAAGGACTTCCGCGTCTTTTACGTGGATGCTGACCAGTCATTCTCGGCTCAGCGGCTGGAACGTATGATTGGAGGCCCTGAGTTTGCCGAAAGGATTGTTTTGTTTCAGCCCGAGGATTTCAAAGACCAAGTTGGAATCATCGAGAATCTGGAAAGTGTGCTCACCAAGACTCCGGCACTGGTAGTGGTGGATTCGATCACCGGACTCTACCGGGCAGACAACGGAGGGTCCGAGAAGATCTTTGCTCGCAATCGAGAACTCAATCGCCAGCTCGCCCACCTAAACAGTCTCGCAGCCCGATTCAAATTATGGGTACTACTCACCGGACAGGTCCACAGCACACCGTCTGGAGGAGAATGGCTAGTGGAACCAGTAGCGACTCGAACCCTGAAACACTGGTCTGACCTAATTCTGAGACTAAGACAGACCCCGAAGACAGACGTGAGAGACTGCATCTTGGAGAAGAAGAATGGAGGTGAAGTCTCTGGCTACCATAGCTTATTCAGGATAGGCGAGGATGGTATCGAAGACGTCTAGGGCTTGAATTATTAACCATAGCCAGCTCGCTACGCCTCTTCGGGACGATGACAGGACTCATTACTTCGGCTCTGCTCTTCATTGGTCCCGCCTACTTCGCCAACGCCGGACCCTTGGTCTTAGGCGGAGGTGCTGCTCTTGATGGCGGCAGAACGCTTGCGGATGGTCAACCGATTTTTGGACCTCACAAGACGGTTCGAGGAGTTATAGCAGGAATCGTAGCCGGTACGCTTGTTGGGCTGGCCGAGTCTTTCGTCGACTCCCGTCTTGCGTTTGCAGGATTCATGATTGCGCTTGGAGCAGTTTTTGGAGATCTCTTGGGCGCTTTCGTGAAACGTAGACTAAAGGTAGAACCTGGCAGGTCATTTCCATTACTGGACCAGCTTGACTTCATTCTGGGAAGCGTTCTACTCGGATATCCTTTCTTTCAAGTCGGGCTCGTTTCAATCATTCTAGTCGTTGTTGTGACGCCTCCGATACACTTGGCTACAAACTATGGCGCTTTTCGGTTGGGAATCAAGAAGACGCGATGGTAACGAATTGTCGATCCTTGAACATGGATTCTAGAACCCACGTTCGACTCTTCGAGAGCTAGCTGTCTCTGAGAAGATTGGACCGAAGTACCCGCAATGTTCGCAGTGATATAGCGTCCTGCTTCTACCTGCTGCAGTTCCTCCTAGCCATGGAGTCGTCTTTTCTGACCCGCAGCTCGGGCACTTTCTACTCATACATCTCACCTCAATACCCAGAAGCGAACAGATTGACCATACCGATTCTCCTAGGAATTTGCTTATGTTCTCCGGATTCTTCGAATCGCAGGACCCGCCCAGTTCAACGATGCTAGACCATTCAAGGTGAAGCTTCGAGAGAACGCGTTTCTCGTGATGCCCGCGGGCTACGGAGTCGTTCTCATCCTCTGGTATGCATACTACGGAGTGTTATTCTCATTTTCACTCGGGCTTGTCTTCCTTGCTCTGCTACCACTCACATTGCTCCTAGGCAGTAGCGCACAATTTGTCAAAGAGCTGACCCCGTTCATCGTCCTCCTCATGTCATACGAGGCCCTACAAGGTGTGGCCGGGTCGTTGACCCTCGCTCCTGTAATTCATCAAGCTGGCTCCGGGACCTCCTATGGCATCATCGAGGCCGTTCAGTCCGCATTCTTATCCCCTGACCTTACGGATGTCATGAGCCTATTCTACGGTCTCCATTTTCCTCTCGTGATTGGCTCAGCAATCCTACTCTGGTACTCAAATCGGGTACTCTACCAGAGATACCTCTATTCACTCGTGGCCTGTTCCTACGTTTCACTAGTCTTCTATACCCTAGCTCCCTCAGCCCCGCCGTGGTACAACGGTGTCGCCTCCAACCTGCTTGCAACTACGAGTGGTAAGATCGGCTCCTCTAGCCTCTTCTCGGAGCTAGCCAGGATTGGAAGCCTGATCGAATCCGACAAGCTCGTCGCCTTCCCGAGCCTTCACGCCGCTTATGTCGTACTCTTCAGCTACTTCACGATCAAATTGAAGAGAACATATGCTCTTGTGAGCATTCCGATAATGGTAGGAGTGCTCTTCTCAACCACCTATCTCGGCCAACACTACATCACTGACCTTGTAGCAGGAGTAGTCGGTGTCAGCGACCTGCGTGCTCATCGTTACGCGGTTGGACCGAGGGAAAGGCTCCGCCAAGTCAAGTTATTGGAAAGCTCTAAAACATACCGGGCCAGAATCGGCGCCGTGAATTCTACAAAGAGCCTGGGGGAAGAGCTGTCAAGAGTTTGTCTTGAGACTGCCGCTCAAGAGAACGCTACATATGCGGATTTCAGACTTGTGAACACAGTCTCCGAAGTTGTCAGTGTAATCAATGAGAATCCCGCAAGTGAAGAATTGAACGACCTGGGCGCTGGAATAAGGGTCCTCTACAAGGAATCGGGCTGGGGCTTCGCAGATACGGACGAAGTCAACCTAGAAAACATACGAGAAACGACGCGTAAAGCACTAGCATTGGCTCGCGGATCGGCAAAGATCGGATCCAAAGCATCCTTCGTCAAGGAACCGGTTCATGTAGACGATTGGGTTTCGCCGAAGAAGAAGGACCCGCTCGCAGTGTCTACAGGCACGAAGTACAGTCTTCTCCATGATGCGACAGGGAGAATGAAAGAGGAGGGCATTGTAGCGAGAAGAGGCCAGATTTTCTCGACGAGGATCGAAAAATACTTTGCGAACTCTGAAGGCTCCAAGATCTTCCAAGACCTGACACAGACAGGCGCGTCACTGATTGTAGCGGCCAAGGGGCCATCGGGTATCCAGAGAAGATCCATACAGCAGTATGTGCTGGGCGGCTACGAGCTCCTTGACGAGCTAGATCTTCCCGGTCAAGCTCCAACGCTGACAAAAGAGGCACTAGCGCTGACGCAGGCCGAAGGATGCCCAACAGGCAAGTCGGACGTAATCCTCAGCGCAGACCAAGTCGGACTACAAGTGCACGAGTCATGCGGCCACCCCATAGAGCTCGACAGAGTGCTGGGGTACGAGGCTAATTTCGCGGGCAGAAGCTTCTTGACACCTGATCAGCTCGGAAAATTGCAATACGGGAGCGAACACGTTTCCATCGTTATGGATGCTACATTGGCACATGGACATGGACTTGGCACTTTCGCCTACGATGATGAAGGCGTCCAAGCTCAGAGAAAATACGCTGTGAAGAACGGGAAATTCGTCGGCTACCTAATGTCACGCGGCACAGCGTCCCAGGTTGGAGAGACTAGGAGTAACGGTTGCATGAGGGCAGACACCTACAAGCTCCCGATCATTCGCATGACCAACGTGAGCTTGGAACCCGGAGACTGGGACTACGATGAGCTGATAGAAGATACACCGGATGGGATACTCATGGATACAAACTACGGCTGGAGCATCGACCAGAAAAGATACAACTTCCAGTTCAACTGTGAGAAAGGATACCGGATAAAGAATGGCAGCCTAGGAGAAATGATCCGAGGCCCTGGCTATTCGGGAATTACTCCAGAGTTCTGGAACGCCTGCGACGCAGTCAGCAACCAGAAAAGCTGGGTCCTCTGGGGAACCCCGAACTGTGGAAAAGGTCAGCCACAGCAAGTCATGGGCACCGGCCACGGGGCTGCGCCTTCAAGGTTCAGAAACATCCGAATATTTGGAGCGTCCTAGCCATGTCGCAGAGCAGTACACAGAAACAAACTTCCCTCGCACAGCAAGGGCATCGAGTCTTCGACATGGTGCGGAAGTTCGCCAAAGGAGCCCAAGAAATCGAAGCAACCCTGACATCTACGACGGGCGAGTTCCTTCGTTTTGGAAACAACGAGCTCGGACAGTCACAGTTTACGAAGAGCAGAACGCTCTCCATCCGACTAGCGTCCGGGAAGAAGCAAGCGCGAACGACTACCGGGAGACTCGACGAGAGCTTCATTCAGAAAGCAGTAGAGAAAGCTGTCGACCAGCTGAAGACAGCACCCGAGGACCCGGATTATCTTCCAATGTTGGGGCGCCAGAAATATCCCACCGTAAACAGGTATCATGAACGGACCGTTGAAGAGTCGGCTGAGACCAAAGCAGGCCACGTCGGACACGCGATTGATCTTGCGCGGAAGAACAAACTGCTCGCGTCAGGAATCCTGGGAACAAGTGTTGACGAGGTCTTCATGCTCAACACAGCTGGATTAGAGGCAGATTACAAGGGAACTGGCGGCTACTTCTCACTCACAATGGACGCTGATAATGGAAACCAGACAGGATTCGCAATGTCCACCTTCGCTGATATCTCGGAGCTGGATCCTAAGCAGGTTTCGGAGACAGCACTGGAACGAGCGCGGCTCAACAAGGCACAGTCAGAAGTCACCCCTGGAAAATTTGACGTGGTAATCGATCCTAACGCCTGGAGTGAAATGCTGTTCTTTTTCATAGTCTCAGCTAGCACAGGATTCTCCCCTGATTTCGGAGTGAGACAATATCGCGAGGGACGAAGCTACCTGTCTGGTCGCATGGGTGAGAAAATACTTGGCGACAATGTGACACTCGTGGACGATGTGTACCATCCACTACAGACCGGTCCCACGTTTGATGGAGAAGGCTATCCGAAGAGTAAACTGACTCTGGTCGACGATGGATTGCTGAAGGGATTAGCGTCAAGCCGAATATCGGCTCACAGGTACGACGATGTGAATCCGACGGGGCATGAGCTACCTCTACCCAATCCGCTAGGCGAGGCTCCAACGAATCTCGTCATCCAAGGAAAAGGAGGGACCAAGACGACCGACGAACTTGTTGGCGAACTAGACAAGGGATTATTGTTGACGAGGCTCTGGTATATTAGAGAAGTCGAACCGCGAACCAAGACCCTGACAGGCATGACTCGCGACGGAACCTTCCTCGTAGAGAACGGTGAGATCAAGAGACCGGTCAAGAATCTGAGGTTCAACCAGAGCCTGCTAGATCTGTTCAAGAACATCGATGGATTCACCGAACCCGTTAGGAACACGTCCTTCACCGGAACTGCGATGCTACAACCCGGAATCTTGGCTCGAGACTTCAACTTCACTAGCGTGTCGCCGTTCTAAGCCTCGACGCTCCGGAGTTTCTTCAAAACTTCTCGAGCAGACTTCCACAAGTAGAATCACCTGACGAAAAACAAAGGGAGGATGACGCGAAATGCTTCGCGTCACCTATACGTTTTGATATCCTTGGTTGTGCTGTTGTAGGTCTCGCGTCATCTGGTCGAACTGCTCCTTTGTGATCTCTCCTCTAGCATATCGTTCCCTTAGGATGTAGTAGGCCTGGTCGCCGTATCTCCAGTATCGGCGCAGACCGTACCCACGCCATGGCCAGAAAGCCCATCTGATGAACCAGAAGACTACGAATATCCAGAAGAAACCGAAGAACCCAAATGGGAAGAAACCGAAGCCGTAAGGATAGTAGCCGACCGGTCGGAAGAAGATCCAGCTAATCGCCGCAACCGTCGTGACTACCGCTATGAGAGCTAGTATTCCCCAGAAGAAGAAACGCCCTGGATATCCCCATTGATGTTGACTCGTCTCGTTTCACCTCCTCTCGATCGTCTCGGGTTTAGCGATATCGGATATACGATATCGGAAGTCTTGATTTAAACCTTGCCATTTTAGAGTCGCGAAGTGGACCTATAGTGCCTTAAAGCCTCGGTTCAGGTCTTGAACCAAGTCCTCTACGTCCTCTATCCCAACACTGACACGGATGAGATTATCAGAGATTCCAAGCTTGAGTCGTCTATCCCTCGGAACGCTTGCATGAGTCATGCTCGCCGGGTGCTCAATGAGGCTCTCGACACCACCGAGACTCTCAGCGACCGTGAATACGCTGAGCCTTTCGAGGAGTTTCTTGCACTGGTTGAAGCCGCCTCTCAGTTGGAAGCTGAGCATTCCCCCGTTGCCCTTCATCTGACGCTTGATGATGCTTCGTTGCGGATGATCGGGAAGCCCTGGATAGTTTACCTTCTCGACCTTGGGTTGTTTAGCTAGAAATTCGCTGACGGTTCTCGTATTCTCGTTGTGACGATCCATTCGGACAGCCAGGGTCTTGATGCCGCGGAGGACTAGGTAGCAGTCTAAGGGTCCTGGAACGGCCCCGACAGCGTTTTGCAGATATTTGAGACGGCTCTGAACATCTACATCCTTTGTGATTGTGGCGCCGCCGATGAGGTCGCTGTGGCCGCCGAGGTACTTGGTGGTACTATGAACGACGATGTCTGCCCCATGCTCTAGTGGGTTCTGAAGATACGGGCTCATGAAGGTGTTGTCCACGACAAGAAGGGCATGCGCCTTCTTGCTAATCTTACTGATCTGTCGAATATCCACAATTCGCATCAAGGGATTGGTCGGTGTTTCAATCCAGACAAGCTGGGTGTTTTTCCGGATCGCCTTCTCGACATTGTCAGGGTTTTCAGGGTTAACGTATGTGAATTGTAGGCCGTAGTTCCGGAGAACTTGTTCGAATAACCGGTAGGTCCCGCCATAGATGTCATCCCCTGCAATGACGTGGTCGCCCTGTTTCAACGACAAGAGGATTGTAGTTGTAGCGGCCATGCCGCTACTGAATGCCAGGCCGTGTCGTCCCGCCTCCAGGCTAGCTAGGCATTCCTCAACGGCGGTGCGAGTTGGATTGGCGGTTCTACTGTAGACGTATTTTCCCTCCTTACCCGGGCCAGGTTGCTGATATGTGCTGGTGAGGTAGACGGGAACAGTAACGCTACCAGTTACAGGATCAGGGTCCTGACCCGCATGTATTGCCCTCGTCGAGAAACGCATGGAACAGTCGATACGGGTTTGAGATTTAACCCTAGGTTGAGACGCCTATTGCTCGTCTAGGGCTCAAGCAGTCTACCTAAACCTCATGACCACATCGTCCGAGTAGCATTTGTGAGATGCAGAGACTCCACTACATCTTCATCTCGAAAGCTTCTAGAACCTCCGTCGCCAGTCTGCTGAGCATCCTCACTCCCATCTATCTCGCCAGATTGGGATACTCAGCCCTCTATGTTGGCGTAGCGCTTACCGCAATCCTTGCCGGCAATGCTTTCTTCAACATCATACTGACACGGTACGGAGACTATCTGGGACGCAGGAGATCTCTGCTAGTCTTCGGTCTCCTCGTGGTCGCCTCGGGGGTCCTGCTCTCGTCCACTATCTTCTTGCCCATTATCATATTGGGTCTGTTTCTGGGCAACATCAGCACGACTGCAACTGAGGCAGGACCTTTTCAGTCGATCGAAACTGGAGTTCTGCCCACCCTGGTCGCGAACGGGAAGGAGAACCGAGCTTTCGGTGTTTACAATTTCATTGGATACGGCGCATCATCGATTGGGGCATTCGCTGCGTCAGCTCCTGACTATTTTCAAGATAGTCTGCTTGCCTCTCAACTACTCTATCTAGTCTACGGGCTGGTTGGAATACTGCTACTGGTTGTCTATCGTAAGCTGGGGAATATTGAACCTCGGGAGGCTGGACCAACAAAGATTGGTCTTGGTAATGTCCGTCCAGAAGCGAAACGAGACATCACAAAGCTATCATTCCTCTACTCAGTCGATGCGTTTGGTGGAAGCCTTGTGTCCCAGTTCGTCTTGTCGTACTGGTTCAGCCAGGTCTACAAGGTGTCGCTATCCAGTCTGGGAGTAATTTTTCTCGCGGTGAATGTGGTCACCGCTTTCTCCACACTAGTGGCACCCGTTCTGGCTGAGCGACTGGGAAATCTCAGAACTATGGTATCCACACACTTATTGTCAAATGTTTTTCTCATTTTGGTCCCGCTGGCCGGTTCATTCTTAGCGGCTCTCGTATTCCTGTTTCTCAGACAGAGCATATCGCAGATGGATGTGCCGACAAGACAGGCTTTCATGGCGCAGTTGTTCACGGATCAAGAGAGAGTGCCAGCGAACGCTATCACGAATACCTCCCGAAGCCTAAGCGGCATCATGGGAGGACCGCTAACTGCCATCATGTTCACAATTGGCGCCTCGTTCCTGCCCATTCTGACTGGAGGCTTCTCAAAGATACTATACGATCTATTGGTCTTCCAATCCTACAGAAAGAAAGTACATTGAAAACGAGACGGAGTCAGAAACCCTATCTCTCTATCTTTGACATAATGTAGTCGGCCGCCATTGCGTCTAGGACCGCGAGTCCTCCAGACTTGAACAGAGTAACATCGTTAGGGCCGCGCGAGATTGAACGCTTCTTAGCGAGTAGTTCTCCCAGCTCTGCTCGAATATGGGTGTCTTCAATCGCTTTCTCTTTAATCGGAATGCTAATGTCTCCGTAGGTGGAGATCGCCTGTTCTCGCGAATCTACGACTAGAATGGACCTTTTGACTAGTTTTGTATCAACCTCTCTCGCGTCGGGTTCTGCAGCTCCTATGATGTTCAGGTGCGAGCCGTCTTTGACCAGTTCTCCCTTGAACAAGGGAGTGTGGGACGTGGTCGCTGTTACGAGCACATCAGACTCATTCACGACTTCCTCAGGAGAATTGGCGGCGGACGCCTCTACTTTGCAGTCTCGCAAAATCTTTCGAGCAAAGGCTTCCCGCCTGGCCATATCTCTTGAAAAGACTACTACTCGGGATATGTCCCTCACCAGTTGAATGGCAGGGACGTGAGCTTCTGCCTGACGACCAGTACCCAACATCCCTAAGCATTCCATATCGCTCCTTGCCAGAACGTCTGTCGCCACTGCAGAACTCGCGGCGGTCCGAATTGCGGTCAAGCTCTCGCCGGGGATCTCCGCAAGCAAGACTCCGCTCTGAGAATCGTACACGAGGATGTCGGACATCACCGTTGGGAGAGAGACTGCCGGGTTTCTAGGATTGAGGCGGGCAATCTTGACGGAGACCGTTCTTTGTCCAGAGACATATGCGGGCATGAAGAACATTGAAGCGCCGTTCGGAACAGTCAACCAGACACGATCAGGGTTGATCGCATTCCCATTCGCGAGTCTCAGATATGCATCTCTCGCCAGCTCAATGGCCTTTGAGTACGGGAGAAGAGTTCTTACGTCAGCTTCCGTGACGCGGAGCAAATCGCCTAGCCCGATTCTTCAGAGTCTGGTCTGTTTCCAAGAATATCGTCGATTCGTTCCATCACTCCAGAGTCCAGCTTGTCTACCACATCGATTGCCTTCATGTTCTCGACGACCTGTTCTGGTCGGCTGGCCCCTGTCATCACGGTGCTGACGTGTGGGTTTTTCAGGCACCAGGCCAACCCCAACTGCGCCATACTACAACCCAGGTCTTTTGCGATCGGCTCCAGCTGACTTACCTTCGCAATATTCTCCGGGGTTATCAGATTCTCCCGCAACCATCCATACCCTTCCAGCGTGGCTCGCGAGCCTGGAGGGACACCATTCTTGTATTTGCCGGTCAGGAGTCCGGAGGCTAGCGGGCTCCAGATCGTGGTTCCAAGTCCAATCTCCCGATACAACGGCAGATACTCGACCTCGACTCGTTCTCGGTGAAGCATGTTGTACTGTGGCTGTTCCATAGTTGGAGGCGTCATACCAAGTTCTCGGGCTATTCCGTAAGCTCGCATGATATCCGCGGCGCTCCATTCTGAGGTTCCCCAGTAGAGAATCAGACCCTGGTGAATGAGATCGTCCATTAATCGAACCGTCTCTTCGATCGGAGTGTTCGGGTCAGGGCGGTGGCAGAAGAACAAGTCGAGATAGTTTAGTTGCAGTCTTCGCAAAGAATTTCGGCATGCTTCATAGACATGTTTCCTCGACAATCCCTTGTCGTTGGGTCCATCTCCGCCCCAGAAGACCTTGCTGGAGACGACGATACTCTCTCTGCGCCAGCCCAAGCGCTTGATCGCATTCCCCATCACAGTCTCCGCGTTGCCATGAGCGTAGGCTTCGGCATTATCGAAGAAGTTCACCCCAGCATCGTGGGCGGCTGACATACACTTGACCGCAACCTCCTCTCCGACCTGCCCACCGTACGTGACCCATGCGCCCAGCGAAAGTTCACTGAGCTTAAGGCCGGAAATCCCAAGCTTACGATAGTTCACTCTTCAACATCTCCCTTCGCTAAGGGAATTCTGGTTACTAATATCCACTTTCCGAAAGGAATATGAGCAAGAATCCTCTCTCGAAAGCAACGAGCGAGATAGTATGAAAACATCTCCCTTGCTATTTGCAATAGCCTTGATCATGACAATCGCCATACCAGTCGCGGTGCACGGAAAGTCCACCTCGCCCAGCTTCGTCAATATCTCACTAATTCGACCGGACGGGGGCAGTGAGCCTGAACTCTCCATTGGACCGGATGGCACCGCGGTCTTCGTCTCGCTCTCCTGGACCCAGTTTGCCACCAACACTTGGAAAGCATCATTTGGACAGACTCCCGCCTTCCAGGGTCAAATCGACACTTCCCTCGCGCCTGGAGTGGGAGGAGGAGAGGACGCTGATGTTGACATTGGCTCAACGGGCACATTACATGCAACGACCCTGCTGGCTTTCTTCAATCCTCAAACCAAGATTACCCAGCTTGGAGTATCCGCCATTACCTGTCCTAATTCGGACTTTTCTGACAATTTTGCTCACTGTACGTCCCGGATCATTGATACAACCCAAGCTGATCGCCCATGGATTACATCCGACGGAGCGCACGTCTACATTTCCTACCACGACTCGGGTTCCAGCACAACGATTCACGTTCAAAGATCAGATGACGATGGTATCACCTTCCACCGAGTAGGCGACCCGATAGTCGGCCAAGCCGGAGCAACGAGCAACTCGACCTTCGACAACGACCAAGGAAAGATCGTAGCGGATCCAGTAACCCACATCGTCTACGATGTTTACGCCTCGGGCGTTGGAGGACTGCAGAAGGCGAAGACCGCCAACTTCAACAACATCTATGTCTCGAAGAGCACCGACATGGGCAAGACCTGGACCCCAACACTCGTCTTCTCTGGAACCACAAATGTGGCGTTGAACAACGTCTTCCCCATCCTCGCGGCGGATCCGCTGAGCGGGAACCTCTACGCTGGATGGTCTGATGCCCACAACGTCTTCCTCTCCAAATCAAACGACCAAGCCCAGAGCTGGACGAGCCCCATAACTGTCAATGCAGCTCCAGCTGTAACAGCTGTCTTTCCTTGGATTGCCGCTCGAGGTAGCACAGTTGACTATGTCTACTATGGGACGAGTGCTTCCAGCAAGGATGATTCCAGTGCAGTCTGGAACGTCTACATGGCTCGGAGCACTGATGGTGGAGCTCACTTCGCACAGACGGTTGTTACCAGCCATCCCAACCATGTCGGAGTCATCTGCACCAACGGCATTGGCTGCCAGCGAGGAACACGCAATCTTCTAGACCTCTTCCAAGACGCGATAAACCCGACCAACGGCTTAGCAGTGATAATCTACACCGACGACACCTTGACGACTCAATCTGACGGCTCACCCCTACCCCAAGTTGCAGTAGCTTACCAGACCGCGTAGCTCCGGACGAAACACAACCTCTTCAACCCTCTTTTTTAGTTCAATCCTCGACGGGGCGGAATGGCTCGACCTATAGGTCCATGGTAGTTGGAGGAAAACTTAGAGTAGAGAGTACGGAATTGGTTGGGAGGCGATTCCTATGGAACCAAGCTCGGTCGAGACAGACAGGATCGTCCAAGAATTTGATGGGGATGCATGCAAGTTCTGCGAGCGTTACAAGAACAAGGGATTATCGCGAAGCAGCAAATTACTCCTGAGATTCATTCTCGATAACGCGGTGCGGGATCGATCGGTACTTGACCTAGGCTGTGGCGCAGGTGGCTTGTCGTTGGAGCTGCTAAAGGAAGGGGCGGCTAACGCTGTCGGGTTCGACCTCTCTCCGAAGATGATCGGCGCTGCCACCGAACTGGCCCGAGCGGATGGATTTGAGAGTCGAGCCAAGTTTCAGCTGGGAAACGGAGCGACGAGTGAGCTCCCAGAATCGGATATTGTGGTCATGGACAAGGTACTGTGTTGCTATTCCGAATGGAAGCCCTTGCTGAAGAACGCGATAGAAGCTAGTAGAGTCATGATCGGTTTCACAGTTCCCCGGGACGAAGGCATCACCAAACTGCCCTTTCGAATTGCCTTGAGTATCGTGAATTACTTCCAGAGAAGGAGAGGAGGTGTGCTCTTCTATTTGCACCCGCTAGGCAGTGTTGACACAACCTTACGAGACTCAGGATTCAACCGTCTTAGAAAACAGACTTCAAGGTTCTGGCTGGTTTTTCTGTACTCACGGGTTTGAGGATGAAAAACCGGTCCGATAGTTGGGACCCTAATTGAGCCTATGATTCGTAAATCGTCTCGCTAATCGATCAATCTTACATAACCCCGATGTTCAGACTTGCATCTGCTATGTTGAAGCTTCGCAAAGCAGTCCCCGACGATATCCCGTTAATATTATCGTTCATTCGAGAGTTGGCCGAATACGAGCGGGCACCGAACGCGGTCTCCTGCACTGAGAAAGATCTGCACCGCGACGGGTTCGGACCTAGCCCAAAGTTTCGAGTGATCATCGCCGAATGGAACGGAGAGCCTGCGGGCATGGCTTTCTTCTTTTACAACTACTCTACGTGGCAAGGTCGACCTGGAATCTTCATCGAAGATCTATTCGTACGATCCCAGTTCCGAGGCAAGGGCATCGGTAGAGCGCTTATGGCGCGTCTTGCGAAGACTGCGATTGCCGAGCAGTGCTATGGCGTGCGATGGGAAGTCCTTGACTGGAATAAGCCCGCAATAGACGTGTATCAGCATCTAGGCTCAAAGTTTCGAGAAGGCTGGCGAATCATGCAATTAATGGGTCGAGAACTGAATGAATTAGCGGAAAGCTCCTCGACTCACGTTTCCAAAGACTAGCAGCACGGTTGGGCGACGGGCGAGGACGAGGCCAGCCATTAGCCCAAACGGCCCAACACAGAGGCTCGTATGGCCTGGAGGCCTCTCAATCGGGGGGTGAGTCTCGAAGCGCTTTTGAGACTCGATTCTTCGACGCTCTGGTGCGCTCAGGGATTATTGATTCATGTCAGACAGCCCAAGTTCGGCAGTAGATTACAAGCCGATCAGAGATTACGGAGTCATCGGAGACATGCACTCTGCCGCCCTTGTGGGATTGGACGGCTCTATCGACTGGTACTGTGCCCCACGGTTCGATTCCCCGAGCGTGTTCGCAGCCTTACTCGACGTGCGGAAGGGCGGAAAATTCCAGCTGTCTCCTACTGAGAAATTCACGACAAAGCAGAGTTACAAGGGGGACACGAACGTGCTCTCCACTATTTTCGAATCTAAGCAGGCAAAGATCGAGCTCACAGACTTCATGCCCTGTTTCATGGAGAAAGGTGAGGCGAAGGGATTCCAGGAACTTCACCGAATTGTCGACTGCGTCGAGGGCGAAGCTGGACTTCGAATCATTTTCCAGCCTCGACTAGATTACGCTCGAGGAAATACGACACTACTGGAGACTGCAGAGGGATGCACAGCGAAAAATCGGGGACTTCACGTCAATCTCGCCTCATCAGTGAAGCTGCGCGTTGCGGACAGCGATATTCTGACTAATGAGTTCAGATTATCGAAGGGTCAGAGGGTTGTCTTCGTTCTCAAGTGGGGGAAGAAACCGGCAGTCCCCGCATCACGATACGAGACTAGCAAGAAGCTTTCCAAAACTCTGTCCTACTGGAAACGCTGGGTCGGGCATGTAAAATACCAAGGACCCTTCCGAGCGAATGTTGTCAGATCCTGTCTAGTCCTGAAGCTATTGCAGTATGCTCCAACGGGAGCAATGGTCGCGGCAGTCACGACCTCTCTCCCCGAGAGTATTGGCACTCTGAGAAACTGGGACTATCGATACTCTTGGATCAGGGACAATGCGCTTTCGGTTCTTGCTCTTAGTGAGGCAGGAGCGAGCAGAGAGGCTTTGGACTATGCAAGATGGCTCATCAATCTCCGCAGACATTCAAAGGAGAAATTGCAGATTATGATGGGCATCGGCGGTGAGAGGGAAATACCTGAGACCACCCTCGACCACCTAGAAGGGTATCGACGGTCAAGCCCGGTCCGCGTTGGCAATGCAGCTTCAAAGCAGCTGCAGCTAGACGTGTATGGAATCCTGGCAGACTACGTCTACTTTCTCCACACATTGGGATGGACGACTGGTCAGGTCTACGAAAACCTCGTCAGGTATTCAGCGGACCGTGCGATGAAGGAATGGCAGAGCCCTGATAGTGGAATATGGGAGATCCGGGAGCCAAAGACGTTCGTAGAGTCGACGATGTGGTGTTATGTCGCTCTCGACCGGGCGAGCAAGATGGCTCGAGAGCTCGGGTATGACGAGGACTGGCAGAGATGGGAGCCAGTTAGAAAGAAGATCAAGAGCCACATACTCTCGGAGGGATGGTCTGAGAAGAAGAAGGCTTTCGCCATGGTTTTTGGAGGAGAAGACTTGGACGCCGCGAATCTTCTCATGCCCCTAGTCGGGTTTCTTCCGGCAAAGGATCCGAAGATGAGCGCAACCATCCAAAGGATTCGGGAAGAATTGTCTGAAGACGATCTGATTTACAGATACAGAGTAGATGATGGCCAGCTAGGAAAGGAGGGCACTTTCACAGTCTGCAGCTTCTGGATGGTCGACTGTCTGACGAGACTGGGAAAGCTTCGGGAGGCAGAGGGACTGTTGACCCAGTTGACGAAGCGAAGCAATCATCTTGGACTGTACTCGGAAGAGATTGACCCAAAGACTGGCGAAGCGCTGGGGAATTTTCCTCAGGCCTACACTCACATGGGACTCATAACCGCGAGCGTACATCTCGAAGAAGCGCGGCGGAAGAGCGGACTGATCCGATATGCCAAAGCGATATCGAACAAGATCAGCGGCCGATGATTAAGGAGGGCGGCCTAATACATCTCAGAGAGTTCTGCTAAATCTGTATGACGTTTAGTTTACGGGAAGAACTTGGCGATTATTGCCAAGATCGCCCGATCGCGGGGACCTCCGTCAGCCAAAGCAGACAATCGAAGTAAGAATTTGTCCAATCTGATCTCAAAGGGTCCCCCGGGGAGGGGGGGCTGCATTGTTGATTGTTCTGATTCGGGCTTTGTTTTAGGTTTTGGGGTTGTTTTGAATCTGGAAGGCGCATTTTTCAGGGTCTGGAAACGAGCAGGAGCCGCAAGGAAAACGAGCAATTAAGGTACGTTGGTCGTCTTTGTAAGATCAGTCAGTAGTTGAATAACGTCGCGATGGTTTTTCAGGTTGAATTTCGCGTAGGATTTTGCGAGTCCTACTTTGATCGAATAGGATTTTTCGGGAAGAACCTTGAAGAGTTCTTCGTCAGCCAGATCGTCACCCACGGCCAGAACGAAGTCGAATGTCTTTTCGGAAAGGAGTAGCTTCGCAGCCATTCCCTTGTCGATCCCGACGTTTCTCACCTCGATCGACTTGCTATCTTGCAACACTTGGAGCTCAGTGTTCTCAGTGAAATATCCTAGCTCATCCGCAAGCTCTTTCGACCGTACAGAGGCCAGTTCCGGGTCGGCGGCTCGATAATGCCAGACTAGGGAGAACTCTTTCTCCTCGGCAAAGGAGCCGGGAAGCCGATCTTCATAGCTCTGGAGAATGGGCCGAACCTTCTCCTTCCAGTTGCTCTCCACCTTGATCGCGGGTAGCCAGTCTTTGTCCTTCTCTCTAATCCAGGCCCCATGCTCCGCAACGATTCCTATGCTTAAGGGTCCGAACCATTTGTGTAAGAGATCTCTATGACGACCACTCACGATTACTAGATTGTTTCGCGGATCCTCCGCGAGCGCGTTGAGAGTTGCGAGGAGGACCGCCCCGGGGACCGCGGTCTCAGGACGCTCCTTGAAGGGCGACAATGTACCGTCATAATCTAGGAATAGGATTCTGTTCGCAGAACTCGTGTAATCTTTGATCAGCTTCTCTCTTGTTGACTTGTCCATTAGACGTGCATTGAACCTTTTCTGCTGGTCTTTGACCGAGTTGAGTTTTCCAGTAAAGTCCTGGCCCCATCTGATAACGTCGTAACGTCCTAGCCTGTTCTGCATTACCTGGTTGCGCCGTACTTGTTCCTCTTCGGGCATTTCCAGACCGGTCTTGAGCGCGTCTACGATTTCTGACTCATCGTTGGGATTGATTATGAGCGCCTCCCCTAGCTCTCGCGAGGCTCCAGCCATCTCGCTAAGAATCAGGACCCCTTTCTGATCGGCCCTAGACGCGACGTACTCCTTCGCAATCAGGTTCATACCATCTCTCAGAGGAGTTACTAGAGCCACGTCGCTCATAGCGAAGAGGCTCAACAATTGGTGATACGGCAGAAACCTGTATCGATAGACTATCGGGTTCCAATCGATTGCCCCGAATCTTCCGTTAATGCTCCCTACTAGTTTGTCGATCTCCTCCTTCATCTGCTCGTAATGCTCTGACCCTAACCTTGAAGGAACCACTGAAAGCATGAGGACCACTTTTCGTAGCCATTGAGGATACCGCTCGAGAAAAGTAGCATAGGCCTCTAAACGGTGCTTGATCCCTTTCGTATAGTCGAGCCTGTCAAGGGACAGAACGACCTTAGGATTGCCTAGTCTATCCCGGAGTGCCCGGGCTTCCTGCTGCACGATGTCGCTTTTCACATTATCCCGAATCTGCTCGTAGTGGATGCCCATAGGGAAGGTGTCAACCCTTACGGCTCTTTCCCCGTCGATCAGCACCTGGCCAAAATTGTGTTCGATTCCCAGGATGCGGAGTATGCATCTGAGGAAGTGTTGTGTGTAGTCGATTGTGTGGAATCCGATCAGGTCAGCTCCAAGAATACCTTCCAGTATGGCTCTCCGCCATTTCGTCGGGAGGGTGCGGAAAACGTCGTACGATGGGAAGGGTGTGTGGAGGAAGAAGCCGATGGGCAGATCAGGCATCTTCGCTCTCAAGAGCTGCGGGAGAAGCATGAGATGATAATCGTGGACCCAGATAGTGTCGTTTGGCTGGACCACTTTCAGTAGTGAGTCTCTGAAGACTTCGTTTACTTTGACGTATTGTGCCCAATCGTTCTCGTCGAACCTGGCATTTGTGGGAAAATAGTGGAACAAGGGCCAGATTGTGCTGTTGCAGAATCCGTGGTAGAACCCGTCCATTGTCTTGGCGTCTAGAAAGACCGGTGAGGCCTGTTGCTTAGCAGCTTTTGACCTCAGTCTGTCCTGAGAACCCTCGTCGATCTCGATGCCTGGCCAGCCGACCCACAAATAATCTCGACTGGGGGACCCCTGTCTGGATGATTCCAGATACGCGGTTAGTCCAGAGACAAGCCCGCCTGGGCTTGCGCGGAAAGCCAGCTTGCCGTCCTTGCTGCTCGCTGTGAACGGTAGCCTGTTAGAGACGACTACTAATCTCAAAGCTGGCTGTTCCCCTGAACTATTCACGCTCCGCCCTCCGCTGACGGTTTAGAATGATAGTAACCGAGCCATAAACAAGCCGAGTACAGACTCCAACTCGTCATTATCTGATGACCAATGGAGCGCCTATTGACGTCTCCGTGAGGACGTGGACTCACTCGTGGGCGTCAAGTTTAAGCCGACGGCAAGAGATTCGAACGTCCGAGTTTCCCTTGGTATACTGCTGGAAGTGCGGGAGCGAGCTTCGAGAAGACGCAGCCTTCTGTTGGAAGTGCGGGGCGTCTGTTCGGGGAACTATGGGCGTCCAGTCTCCAACAGGCTTCGAATTACTGAGAGACGACAAGAATGCCCAGAACCACTGGGCCCGGCGACTAATCGCTTTCATCATCGACGCAGTTATTGTCACGGTCGTACTAGCAATCATTGCAATCGCCGTGTCGATTCCTTTCATTATCGGTTTGAGCTTCCCATCGACGAGTCTAGGGGCATTTCCAGCGTGGTGGAATGCGTGGTCGAGCCTATCGTTTGGCGGATTGATACCTCTAGTCGTCTTCCTCTACTTCTTCCTCGCTGAGGGACTCTACGGTAAGACCCTGGGCAAAGAGATCATGGGTCTGCAGGTACAGAGAGTTGATGGAAAACCAATGGATATGCGAACCAGTCTCATTCGGAACATCAGCAAGATCTACTGGGTCCTACTGCTAATAGACGTGGCGGTTGGATTGGGGACGCACGGTGAGATGAGTCAAAAGTGGAGCGACCGCTACATCGGGACAAAAGTGGAAGAGAAGACCCGCATGACAATAATTCCCTGAGACCCCAATACTATTCACAATATTCACAAAGAACATTTTTCGGATTAGCTACTGAAAATTTGTCGACTCAGCTTTCGCGACATCGACCAGTCATCGCCCTCGTTGCTGCTCGCATCGTCTACGCGATAAACTGGCTGAACATCGGAGCGATCTTCTACCTGATGAATGCCGACCTCAACAGCGGCGTCTCAGGCCTCGGAACTCTCACCTCAAGCTTCTACCTAGGCGTCGGAATCATGCAGGTTCCGGGCGGAGTACTCGCGGCGAAATGGGGTCCCAAGAGAACCGTTTCACTAGGAATACTCGTCTCGTCCATAGCCGTGCTAGGTACTTCCATATCATCAGCCATCCTTGAGGTCGCAACACTCCGTTTCATCGTAGGAGCCGGAATGGCACTCGTATTCGCACCCTCGGTTGTGCTCATGACCAGATTTCTCGGAGGAAAATCCGGCACTGGCGTCGGGCTCATCAATTCCGCATTCGATATCGGGGGCTTGTTCGGCCTCTTCGGATGGATTCTCCTCGCAACAGTCACGGGCTGGCGGTCTACCCTCGTGCTCAGCGGGGGCCTCGGACTGCTCACAGGACTCTTGGTAATTGCCCTCGTCCCGAAAGACGGAGAGAATGTTCAGTTCAGGTTTTCCACTGGTCAGCTTGGCAATATTCTGAGCGATAGGAACCTGATCGTGTTGGGGCTCGGATCTCTTGGCTCGAACCTCGGAAGCGTTCTCATCTCGAGTTTCATGGCATATTACCTCCAAGCAAGCCTAGCAGAAACCGCGGCAATCGCAGGCATAGTCGCAGCGATGATCGTTGTCCTCCCGATCTACACATCTCTATGGGGAGGAAAACTGTACGACCGCACGAGGAAGCCGAGGCGATTACTCATCCTCTCTGGTCTAGGAATGACCAGCGCGCTCTTGGTGGCCGCAGCGCCAACGCTTACTGCTGCGGCTGCTGGAGCGGTATTGGGTGGGATAGCTGTCGGACCCGCG
>Ga0209472_1000217_pt1 | contig 35699 bp, 31 predicted proteins | sample GraSoiAngelo_130_FD_185887 | JGI IMG/M metagenome (GOLD analysis project Ga0209472, IMG submission 185887) | Grasslands soil microbial communities from the Angelo Coastal Reserve, California, USA - 14_0929_02_20cm (SPAdes) (version 2) | ecosystem: Environmental > Terrestrial > Soil > Grasslands ... | reverse complement strand
GTGGATGAACTGGGAGTCGATGCCGAACACCTTTCCGGCCACGTCCGTGGTCCAGACGGGGCGTTGCCGAGCGCGCTGATCCTGATCGATCAATACGTTGAGCGAGTCGACCATGGCCCGCAGCCGGCGCACCACCGTGGTGTCCCGGCTCTCATGGGGCTCGTACAGCGCGTCCGCGACGTCGGACGGCAGCGCGGGGCGCGGCAACACCCAGAGCCGACCGTCGCCCACCTGGGGCATGTCCACGATGTGAGGGCCGACGGCGGCGGGGCTCGCGGCGAGCGTCGAGTCGGGCCTGCCCACCGGGGCCGGGACGGGCGGCGTCGTGTCGGGCGCCGCGGCGCTCGGCACCGGCCGTCCCAGCCCGCCGCTCGGCCCCTTGCCGCGTCGCGTGCCGCCGAACGGCGGGAGCTCGGGCGGCTGGGGCCGTGCAGGCGGAATGATCGTGATCAGCCCCTGCGGCCGGTCGATGCGCCACGACCCACTGAACGCCAGGACGATGATCGCCACGTGCACTGCGCCGCTGGCGACCCAGGTGAGCCGCCGAAACTCGGGGCCGGGCCTCCGGATCTCAAACAGCGGCGAGCACCTTTCCCAGCCGCTCGGCGGCCTCGACCAGCCGCGGCGTGCCGACGGTGAGTGCGATACGGAAAAATCCTTCGCCGCCGGCCCCGAACCCGCTTCCGGCGAGCGTCACGACCCCTACCTCCGTGAGCGCACGCCGCGAAAACGCCGCGGAGGCCACGCCCTCGGGGAGCGGCACCCACACGTACATCGTGGCCTCGGGGGTCTCGGGCTCGAAACCCTGGGCGCGGAGCGCCGGCAGCATCGCATCACGCCGCTCCTTGAAGCGCGCGACGTAGCCGCGCGCCAGTGCCTCCGCCTGCGGCAACACGGCCGCCCCCGCGGCCTGTACCGCGAGGAAGGCGCCCGTGTCCACATAGTTCTTCACCCGCGCCAGCGCCGCGATGAGCTCCGGCCGTCCCACCGCCCACGCGAGCCGCCACCCGGTCATGCAGAAGGTCTTGGACAGCGAGTGGAACTCGACCGCGATGTCGCGCGCGCCCGGGATCTCGAAGACGCTGGGCGCGACGTGGCCGTCGAACGTGATCTCGCAGTAGGGATTGTCGTACGCGATGACGATCCCCTGCTTCCGACACACCGCGACCGCGCGCGCGAGGTACTCTCGGGGCGCGATCGCGGCGGTCGGATTGTTGGGATAGTTCAAGTAAACGAGCTTGGCGCGGCGGAGGACATCGGCGGGGATTTCGTCGAGCTCCAGCAGGAAGCCCGTGCGCGGCGTCAGCGCGTACCGATACGGCTCCGCGCCCGCGAGCACCGTCCCGCCCTCGTACACGGCGTAGCCCGGCTCGGGCACGATGGCCACATCACCCGGGTCGAGCAGGGCCGTCGCGAGATGCGCGATGCCTTCCTTGGATCCGATGAGCGGGTGCAGCTCGGTGAACGGGTCGAATCGCACGTCGAACCGCCGCTTCATATACGCCGCGGCCGCCTCGCGAAACGCCGGCAGGCCGAGCTGAAACGCATAGCGGCTCATCGCCGGATCGCGGACGGCGTGCGCCAGCGCTTCCACCGCCACCTCCGGCGGCGCGAAGTCGGCGTCCCCCGCCCCGACGTCGATGACGTCGACGCCCTGCTGCGCAAGCCGGCGCTTGATCGCCGGAATCTCGGCCATCGGGTAGGTGGGGAGCGCCGCCAGGCGCTGGCTGAACTGGGTCACGATGTCGCCTCTCGATGAATCTACGCTCCCTCGTTACCGCCCTCTACCGCCTCTACCGCCCTGTACCGCCCTCTACCGCCCCCGTTTCCGCTCCAATGCCGTGTCGCGCAAAGAACTCCTCGCAAGCGCCGCGCACATCGGCCCAGTGGCCCACGAGCCGCGTCGCGGGGGGCAGCCCTTCGAGGATCATCGCACCGTAACGTTTCGTAACCACCCGCGGATCCAGCAACACGACCGCCCCGACGTCCCCGCGGCTGCGGATCAAGCGCCCGAATCCCTGCTTGAGCTTGAGGGCGGCGTTCGGGACCAGGTAGTGAGCGAAGCCGTTCAGCCCCCGCGCCTCCAGACGCTCCAGCCGCGCGGCCGTGAGGGGCTCAGTCGGAACCTTGAAGGGGAGCTTGGCGAGGATCAACACCCGCAGCGCGCGCCCCGGTACGTCAACGCCCTCCCAGAACGAGTCGGTTCCCAGGAGAATCCCCGAGCCTGCCTCCCGGAAGCGTCGCAGCAGGTGGTCACGCTGCCCCTCGCCCTGCACGAACAAGGGCCACCGGCCGCCGATCGAGTCGCGCACGGCGTCCGCCGCGCTCCGCAGCGCTCGGTGGCTCGTGAACAGGACGAACATGCCGCCGTCGGACGCATGAGCCAGCTCCACGAGCACCCGCGCGACCGCGGCGCCGTGACCCGATTCGTCGTCACGCGGCTCGGGGAGGTCGGTCGGGATCCCAAACAGGCACTGCGCGGCGTAGTCGAAGGGCGACGCATGGATCTCACGTATCTTCGTCCGTGACGGCGGCAGGTCGAGCCCGAGCCGCTCCTCGAGGTAGCCGAAGTCTCCTCCTGCCGCGAGGGTGGCGCTCGTGAGTACCACCGTCTCGATCCGGTCGAACAGGCTCTCCTTGAGGACGGGCGCCAGATCGAGCGGCACGGCGGCGAGGGAGACGTTCGGGGTCTTCCGCCCGCGCCGCTCGAGCCAGCGTACTGCGGCGGGACCGGCAGCCGGCGGTCGCAGCGTCGCCGTGAGACCCGCGGCCGCGGCGTCGAGCCGCCGCACGACGCCCCGCAGCTCGCCGACCAGCTGGGCGCGCCGCTCCGACGGGTCGTCGAGCGTCAGCCGGTCGGCGATCATCGCGGCGCCCTCCGACAGTCGCGAAAACGCGAGCAGCAGATTGTCGAGCTCCACGCCCAATCCGTCGTCCCACACCCCGTCCCTGAGGAACTCATCGCGCAGCCGAAGGACCGGGGCCGGACCTGGCTCGCCGTCGAGCCGTCGCGCCAGCCGGGTGAACACGTCGTCCGCCGCGCGCCGCGCCGCCGCGAGCGCGTCCGTCAGGCCCTGCTGCGCCAGCTCGCGGCTGGCCGCCGACAGGAGATCGTCGCGCCCGAACAGCACCGAGCGCAGCGTCGGGAGGAGTCCGCGACCGTTCTTCTCGAGCCGGGAGAGGAGCCGCTGCACCCCGAGCATGCTGACCTGCGCGCCGAGATGCATGGCGGCCACGTCCTCGAGGTGATGGGCCTCGTCGAGGATCAGCCGCCGATACGGGGGGAGCACGGCGGCTTCCTGCCAGTTGTCGGACGCCATGCGCACGGCGAGGTCGGACGCGAGCAGATGGTGGTTGACGACCACGATGTCCGCCTCCGCCGCGCGCCGCCGCGCCTGGAACAGGAAGCAGCGGTCGAAATGGGGACACTTGAGCCGCGTGCACAGATCCGACTCGGCCGCCACCGCGTCCCATACCTCGCCGCTCGGCTCGTCCGTGAGGTCGGCGAGCGAGCCGTCGCTCGTCCGGGCGGCCCACGCCGCGAGGCCGTCCAGCTCGGTCCGGCGCTCGTCCTCGAACAACGAGTCTCCCTGCTCCCGCGCCTGCTGGAGCCGCGAGAGGCAGATGTAATTCCGCCACCCCTTGAGCAGCGCGAACGTCGGGGAATGGTCGCCCGTGCCGAGCGCACGGGCGAGGATCGGGAGATCCTTGCCGACGAGCTGCTCCTGGAGGTTGATCGTGTTGGTCGAGACGACGGTCCGTTCGCCGTTCTCACGGGCCCACACGAGCGCCGGTACGAGATACGCGAACGACTTCCCCACTCCCGTCCCCGCTTCCAGCATCCCGATGCCGCCGTCGTTGTAGAGGTCGGAGACGTACGCCGCCATGTCGCGCTGGCTGGGGCGATCCTCGAAGCTGCCGAGCGCGCGGGCCACGGGACCGCTCGGCGAGAGGAGCGCTGCCACGTCGATCGGATCGATTCGGGTGGTGGCGCGGGGCCGCGGGCACTCCACCACCACGTAGCAGTCGGTGACGTCGTTGTCCACGATCGCGAACCCGACGCCGCCGTCGTGCAGCCGCGCCGCGACGCTCAGATCCGCGCCCGACGGCTCGAGCACGCCGCTCGGGTGGTTGTGGAGCAGCAGCTCGCCGCGGACCGCGATCCCGGGAAGGGCGAGCACGGCGTCCACCGTCCCGCGCGCGACGACCCGCGCGTCGACGATCAGTCCGTCGGAGTCGAGGCGCGCCACGAACGACACTTCCCGCCCGCGAGCGCCCGCGATCTCGGCGCGCAGCAGCTCGCGGACGGCGGGCGCGAGGCGCTCGACGCTCACGTCTTCAGCTCGCGCTTCTTGGCCGCCGGGAAGAGCACGTTGTTGAGGATCAGGCGGTAGCCCGGGGAATGGGGATGCAACGAGAGGTCGGTCGGCGGATCGCCGATCTGGTGCTGCTGGTCCTCCGGATCGTGGCCGCCAAAGAAGGTCCAGGTCCCCTTCCCGTGGTTGCCGTTGATGTACTTGACCCAGGGCGCGCCTTCTTCGTCCGCGAGCACGACGTCGCTCGGCTTCAGGCGACTGCGCAGAAACGACGTGGTGAGCCCGTAGAAATCGGGGATCACCTGCCGGTGGTTCTGCACCAGGAGCGTCGGGACCGGATCGATTTTCGCGCTGAAGTTGAAGAGCTTGAACGCCCCGAGCGGCTGGCGGCGCGCCGGGGCGTTGACCTGGTGTCCGTCGATGTCGGAGAAGCTCGCGATCTGCGGGCTGGGCTCGATGTGCGCACCCGTGAACGCGAGGGTCTTCGACCAATCGAGCTTCGCATCCGCCTCCGGGTCCATGGGCGTGCCGTCCGCAAACGCGGCGGCGATGTCCACGCGCTCCGCGGCGAGCGCCAGGTCGATGGTCTCCGTGGCGGTGCACATCGCAAACAGGAATCCCCCGTTGCCGACGTAGTCCCGGATGTGCCGGGCCACGGCTTTTTTCAACGCGGGGACCGTCGCGGCACCCAGCTGCTTCGCCGCATCCGCGTTGAACCGCACCATCTCGGCGAGCCACGGCTGACCGGCGTAGATGAGGTAAAACTTCGAATACTGCCCCGTGAAGTCCTCGTGGTGGAGGTGCAGCCAGTCGTAACCCGGGAGCTTCCCGCCGAGGACTTCGAAATCCCACACCTTGTCGAAGGGGATCCCCGCGTACTGCAGGGCCATCGTGACGGCGTCGTCCCAGGGCGGCGCATTGGGCGGCACGTACACGGCCACCTTGGGCGCTTTTTCCAGCGGGACGGCATCCATGTTACTGGCCTCGATCTCCCCACGGATCGCCGTCACGCGCGACTCCTCCACCGGCTCGACACTCACGCCCGCGAGCGCCGCGTCGCGTCGGATCGCGGGCCCGTCCGGCAGCAGGAACGAACCGCCGCGGTAGTTCAAGAGCCACTCCGCCTTGATCCCCGCCTGCACGACGTGATACGTGACGCCGTAAGCCTTCAGGTGATCGCTCTGAGCATCGTCCATGGGGACGAGCAGAGAGGCTAAGGGGCTAGAGCGATAAGGGGCTAACAGGGCTGCGATGTCACCGCTTAGCCCCGTAGCCACGTAGCCGCTTAGCTGCTTTAGGAAGTTTCGCCGCTTCATGACTTCGGAATCGCCCCCTTCGCCCGCTCGAGCTCGCGTCGCGCCTCGGGCACTACGGCGCTCCCGGGATACGTGAGAATCAAGTGCTCGAGATGCCGCATCGCTTCCGCCGTCTGCGCCCGCCGTTCCAGCAGCCGGGCCCACTCGAGCTCGGCAGCGGGCGCCGCCGCCCCCTCCCCCGCGGTGTGGACGATTTCGTCGAACAGAGCGAGCGCGGTCTGCTGTTGCGCGCTATCGAGCCGGGCCGCGACGCGGCCGGCCAGGAGCAGGAGGTCCGGCCGCCCTCCCCCGCCCGCCCCCGTTGCCAGACGCCCAGCCGCAAGCCGTAAGGCCTGCACGGCGTGCAGCGAGTCGCCCTGGGCGAGCAACAGCAACGCGCCGCCGAGCTCGCGGAACGACTCGGCCGGCACCTGCTGCAGCAGCGCCAGCATCGCGGTGCGCTCGGTCGCCTCGTGCCGGTCGCCGGCGTAGGGCCCGGCGGCGTGGAACAGCCCCTGGGCGTCCTTCAGTCGCCCTCGATACAAGGCGATCCACCCCTGGAGCGCGAGCCCCTCGACGCTGGAATCGCGCGCCACCGCCGAGTCCGCCCGGTCCAGGTCTCCCGTCGCGATGCGGGCGCGCGCGAGCCGCAGGCGCAGCCCCGCGCGGTCGTCGGCGGATAGCCGGCCGTTGGTCGCGAGCTGTCGCGCCGCCGTGTCGAGCTGGCCCCCATCGATCAGGGCCTCCACCACCGCGCGCTGGGCCAGCCGCTGCGCGTCAGCAGGCGCGCTCGAGTCCTGGGCCACGCGCTCGAGCACGGCGCGCGCGGCGGCGCGATCGCCTGCGTCGATGAAGGCGCGTGCCGCGTCGGCCCGTGCCCGGGCGGCCGCCCCTCCCGGTTCCGGCGTCAGGTCGGCGTAGCGTGCGAGCGCGAGGGCGCGCACGCGACGGGCATCGGGCGTGCTGCGCGCGCTCGCGAGGTCGGCGAAGCGCCGCAGCGCGAACGCCGCGTCCGCGGACGGCGTAGCGACGCTCGGCTCGAACACGGCCCAGGCGCGCTGCGGCTGCCCCCAGCCCAACAGCAGCTCGCCGGCGAGCCGGCGCGTGAGGGGCGACGGGGTCCCGGCGGTGAGCAGGCGCGCGATGCGCTCGCGTGCCGCGTCGGGCGCCTCGGCGAGCGCGCTTGCCGCGTTGGGCAGCTGCACCGGCGCGTCCTCGAGCGCTGCCGCCCATTCACGCGCCGCGCCTTCCCAATCGCCCGAGAGCCGGCTCAGCTCCGCCAGCTCGATCCCGAACGCGCCGGGCCGGCCGAGCGCGCGCCGGCCGACGAGCAGCACGTCGCGCGCCGCCGCGTGGCGGTGCGCGTCCTCGAGCGCCATCGCCCACTCGCGGTACGGGGCCTCGTCGCGCGGCGCGGCCGCGGCCCACCGGAGCGCCACCGCCCGGCCGCTGTCGGGCTCGTTGAGCGCCACGTACGTGCGGAGCAGCACACCCCGCAGGGCGGCGTTGGTCGGACTCGCCGCCGCCGCCCGCTGGGCCGCCGGCAGCAGCTCGCCCAGGCGATTGAGCGGCCGCAGGACGCGCTCGAGCCCGAGCAGCGCCGACAGGTTGGTGGGATCGGCCCGCAGGGTCGCGAGATAGATGCCCGCGGCCTGCTCATACTGGCCGGCGCGCTCGAGCTCGAAGCCCTGGCCGATGGCCTGGGCCGGCAACGAGCGAGCAGCCAGGACGAGCAGCCCGAGAAGAGTCAGCCGGAGGAATCCACTCGGGGTCCGGGGCCGCGTTCGCGGGTAAACCCGCGGCTCGGCATCACCCGCTAAAGCGGGACAAGGCCGGTTTACCGGCCAGTGCCGAGTCGCGGCTTCAGCCGCGGACTCAGGGCAACCTGGGCTCATTCAGTCTCCGGAAATACTCGAGCACCAGGCGACGCTGCTCGGGAGTGAGACCCTGGAGCTCCTCCCACGTGGGGTAGCGGAGCCGCGGGCCCGGGCCCGTCGCCCCGGGTTTCAGGATGTCGGGGATGTGAACGCTGTCCCCGGTCGCGGAGCGGCTGACGCGCTCCTTGGTCTCGTCGGGCTCGTCGTTCGAGAGCGTGCGGCCCGCGTCGAGCAATCGGCGGTACAGCCGCTGCTGGCGCTCGATGGTCTGCTGGTCGAGGCGCCCGGCCTCGAGCTGACGCGCGAGCTCTTTCGCCTCCTGCGCCAGTGGTCCGGCGGCGGCGCTCGCGCCTCCGGCCTGGAGCCGCTCGAGCTGCTCGGCAAGAGCGCGCTGGCGGGCGGCCAGGGCGCGGAGTCGCTGCAGCATCGCCTCGCCGCTCACGCCCATCAACGGCACCAGACCCTGCGCCAGCCCGTTCAGCCCCTGCTGATCGCGCGCCAGGCGCGCCAGCTGCTCCACCGCTTCGGCGAACCCGCTCCCCGACTTCCCGCCGGCGACCTGGCTGCGGCTGCGGGCCAGCGCCAAGGCGGTGGCGTTGAGGGCGTCGAGGGCGTCCTCGGCGAGCGAAGCCGCCTCGGAGGCATTGGGGTCGGCTTCTTCGAGCTCGGAGCGCGCCGCCGCCATTTGTCGCTTCGCATACCCCAGCGCCGCGTCGAGCTGCGGTGACACGAGCGCGTGCTTCCCGGCCGCCTCGCGGATCTGGCGTGCCACCGCATCGGTCCCTTCCTCCACCGACGCCTGCCGCGACCGGGTGCCGGCACCCGCCTCGCCGCGCCGCAGCGCCTCGGCCACGCCCTCTTGCCCCTGGGCGAGCGCCGCCGTCTCCGACAGCGCCCGGTCGAGCGCGGCGAGCGTCTCGCCGCGCCACTCCCGCGCCAGCGAGTCGCGCTGACCGCGCAACGCTTCGGGCACGCCCGCGAGCTGCCGCTCCGCGTCGCTTCCCGCTTCGCTCGCGGGCGCCGCCCGCGCGTCGTCCGCGGCCTGCGCCGCGCGTTGCATCGCCGCGCGCGCGTCGCGTGTCGCCTGCTGCGGCGCGGCGAGCGGTGTACGGGGAGCCGCGCGAAGGTCGGTGGCCACCCGTTCGATGCCGCGCGCCAGCGAGTCCGCGCGGTCGGCGAGCGCGCGCTGGCGCGCGGCGCCGCCGCTATCCGGCCGCGGCGCGTCCTCGCGATTCCACTCCCCCTGCCGCCGCCGCAAGTCCTCGGCGTCGGCCGCGAGCGACGCGAGCGCACCCTCGACGGCGGCCCGGCGGAACAGCTCCTCGCTGCGCTCGAGCTCCGCCTTGAGCTGCTGCTGCGCCTCGGCGAGGCGCTCGAGCGCCCGGCGCGTCGCCTCGGGGTCGAGCCGCGCCACTGCTTCCTGCAGCTCACGGAGCCGCGCCGCCAGCTCCGGCGTCACCGCGCGCTGCAGCAGCTCCTGGACTTCGCGCAGCCGCGCCTGGAATGCCGTGTCGCCCAGCCCGGCGGCCTGGGCCGCGCGCGTGATCTCCTCCACCGCGCGCGACAGCTCCTGGACCCGCTGCTGCAGCGCCTCCTGCTCCCGCGCCACGGCCTGCGCGCGCTCCGTCGCCTGAAAAGGAAGCGGTCCGTCCCGCCCCTCCGCAGGGCTGCGTTGCCCGGCGGCATCGCGGGAGCGCTGCTGGGCGAGATCCCGCGTCCGCCCCCCGAGCTCGCGCTCCGCCTGGGCCAGGGAGTCTGCCGCGGCGGCGATGTCCTGCGCCGCCGCTCGGGTGGCGGCCCGCAGCTCCTCGAAGCTCGGGAGCCGCAGCGCGATCTCCTCGCTCCGCCCGACGTGAGTCCCGGGCGACGGGACGTTGTCCCACGCCTCGACGCGGAGCCGCAGCGTGTCGCCGGGCAAGAGCCCGCGTCGCTCTGCGTCGAGATCCCCCTGCACGATTGCCCGCTCGCCCGCGCCCGACACGTCCAGCGACTCACGCACGGCCGCCCCCACTTTCCCCGTTTGACTCACGCGCCAGCTCACCACCTCCAGCCGGGTCAGACCGTGATCGTCCCGCGCGTCGATCACGAGCGGCTGCCTGAGCGAGAGCGGCAGCGTGGTGTCGCGGCCCGGGACGGGGACCGTCACCACCGGCGCGGAATCGGGCACGACGCGCAGCCGCAGCTCCGCGACGTCCCCCTCGAGCGGAGCGCCATCCGCAGTGGCGAGCTCGAGCTGCCAGGTGCCCGAGGCCGACGCCAGGGCGGCCAACCGGCCCGAGAACCGAGTTCCCTTCACGGCGAGCCGCGCGCGTCCGTCCCCGCGACGCCACGCGGCCGCCGCCAGCGGGACGCTCGCCGCCCCGCTCGTGAGTATCACCGTGCCTTCGGGGATCGCCACCGGGTCCGGACCGGGAACGAGCGGCTCGTCGGGACGGGCGAGGTACTCGGGATACCGGGCGGTGAGCTCGAGGCCGGCGACGAATGCGGGCAGGGTCACGCTGACACGGCGCTCGCCGCTGCGGCGGCTCCCGCTCGACGCCCGGAGATACAGATCGGACTCGAGCGGGCCGATCCGTCGGGTGGCATAGCCCAGCGAATCGAGCGCGACCGGGGCCGGGCGCCACGGCTCTCCCGGTCCGCGGGTCCACAGGATGGCCCGCGTCGCCGCGGGCACTTGCAGCGTGACCGTGACGCTGTCGCCGCGGCGCACGGTGACGCGGTCCACGGCGAGACGCAGCGGCGCCCCGGCGTCGACGATGGCCCGGAGGGGATGCCAGAACGCGGCGGCCCGTCCCGCCCCGGGGGACGACGCCACGAACAGCGCCGCACCGAGCGCCGCCGTGCCCGCGCCCATCGCGAGCGACGTCCGCGTGCCGCGGGCCAGCAACCTGCCGACGACCGGCGCCGCCCGCTCCACCACCGCGGCCGCTCGCGCGTCCGCCAACCCCAAGAGCTCCGCGCTCGCTCCCGCACTCGCCGCGGGCGCGAGCAGGCCCACGACGCTCCCGGCACGAGTGCCGGCCGCCGTCTCGACGAGCCGTCCGACGGCAGCAGGCGCAGCGGGACGTCCCGCCCGGCGGACGAGCCATACGGCCGCCGCGGCGATCCCTGCGATCAAGAGCCACGCGACCACCACCGCCGCGACGCGCGGCGCGAGCGCCAGCCCAGCGGCCGCGATGGCCAACGCGACGCCCGCGCTCGTGAGCAGCATCGCTCCGGCGCGCGCGCGCGCGTGCGGCCCACCCAGCCGCCGCAGCCGAACGGCCGTGTCGGTCACCGCGTCGCGCTCACGGCATAGGTGAACAGGTTGACCCCCATCCGTAGTGCCGCCTCATGAAGCTCCGGCGGGTCGTGGTGGACTTCCGGATCTTCCCACCCGTCGCCCAAGTCGGTCTGATAGGAATAGTACACGACCAACCGCGTCCCCAAAAAGACACCGAAGCCCTGCGCGGGAAGCCCGTCGTGCTCGTGGATCTTGGGGATGCCCTTGGGGAAGTCGTACACCAGGTGATAGATGGGGTGGCTCAACGGGACTTCAACCAGCGGGTGATCGGGGAAAACCCGCGCGATCTCACGGCGGAACGATTTGTCCATGCCGTAGTCGTCGTCGGCGTGCAGGAAGCCCCCCTGCTCGAGCCAGCGACGCAGCCGCTGCACCTCGTCGTCCGAGAAATGCACGTTCCCGTGCCCCGTCATGAAGACGTAGGGAACGTCCCACAGCTCGGGGCCGGTGAGCGTCACGACGCGCTCGCGCTCGGCGACGGGGAGGGCGGTGCGTTGGCGGAGGGCCGCGAGGAGGTTCGGGAGGGCGGAAGGGCCGGCGTACCAATCTCCCCCACCGTCATAGTGCAGGCGGCCAATCGTCAGAGACGCTAATTGCGGATTGCGGATTGCGGATTGCGGAATGGACGAGACCTCGGTCCCGACGAATCCGCAATCGCCAATCCGCAATCCGCAATCCCGCCGGCCGGCAGAGGGCAGCGCGAGGACGCACAGTAAGACCGTCAAGCGCTTCACAGCTCGTTCACCAACCGATACGCCGTATTGCGCGTGAGTCCCGTCTCCACCGCGAGCTGCTCGGCCACGTCGCGGCGCGTCATCCCCTGGGCCAGCAGCGCGCGAGCCCGCGCCTCGGGGTCGGGGGGCGACGCGCGCTCCTCCCGCGCGGGCTTGCCGGTGCCGGCCACCATCACCGTCACCTCGCCGCGGGCGGGCGCTTCGGCGTAGTAACCCGCGAGCTCGGCCAAGGTCCCGGCGCGGGTCTCTTCGAACAGCTTGGTCAGCTCGCGCGCCACGGCCGCGGGTCGCTCCGCGCCGCACGCCGCCGCGAGGTCCTCAAGCAGCTCGGCCACGCGCGGCGGCGCCTCGAACAGCACCACCGTCCACTCGCTCTTCGCGACCACGTCGAGCAGCCGCCGCCGCTCCGCGCCCTTGCGGGGGACGAAGCCCAGGAACAGGTAGCGATCGGCGCCGAGTCCCGAGACCGACAACGCGGCCGCCACGGCTGTCGGCCCCGGGACGCTGACCACGGGGAGGTCACGCTCCCGCGCGGCGGCGACGAGCCGGGCGCCCGGGTCGCTCACCGTCGGCGTCCCCGCGTCCGTCACGAGCGCCACATCCTTACCGCTCGCCAGCAGATGCAGGATTCGGCGCAGCGCCGCGTCGCTCGAGTGCGCATGGAAGCTGATGAGCTCGGCGCGGGAGCCGACGTGGGCGAGCAGCGGCTTGGTGTGGCGCGTGTCCTCGGCCGCGACCGCCGCCGCGCGCGTCAGGGTCGCGGCCGCGCGCGGGGAGAGGTCCTCGAGGTTGCCCAACGGCGTCGCCACGACGTACAGGGTGCCGGCCATCTCACCACGACACGGGCCACGGCAGACGACCGTAGTAACCCGCCGACTGCAGGACGTAGCGGTGCTCGCGCGTCGCCTCGCGCAGGATCTTGGGCGCCGTCCCCGGCATCATCACCTCGACGCCCTCGAGCAGCTGGAGCGACCAATCCGTGAGCGCATTCGACAGCTCCTCCGGCTGCACCACCGAGTCCGGCGTATCGGTCCCGCGCGGCGCCGAGAGGATCGTGATGGCCTTGTGGGCATCCACGATGCCGGCGCTCACCTTCTGTGCCCGGCGCTTCGCCTCGCCCGGAAACTCCTTGTCCACCTCATCGACGATGCGCCAGTACAGCTCGCGGTAGGTGTTGATGAGGGCGTTGGGCGCCTGCTGCGGCAGGTCGGCGACGTACGGGAACACGGCTGCCGTGAGCACGGGCGTTTGCCCGCCGGCGCCGGGGTGGAACTGTGATTCGAGAAACTTCGGAATGGCCATCACCTCCGGCTTGTCGCAGAAGTAGCCGCTGTGGTAGCGTCCGCCGTCGAACCGCACGTATGACACGTGCGCGTTCGACGTCAGCTCCAGGATCCCGCTGGTCTTGTCCCGCGCGAACCCGGCAAAGAACGCGCCCGGCTGTGACGCATCCACGGTGCGCATCTCGACCGGGATCGCGCACGACTGATACATCCAGGCGAGCTGCTCCATCGGCGCGGCCGAGTAGGCGAGCTCCCCGCGCTCGACTTCGGCGCGCATGCGCTTCAGCGCTTCCGTGATGGTGATGACGTGTCGCCCGGTGGTGTGCAGGGACGCGGCGTTCACCGCCTCGCCCTTGCGGAAGAACAGCAGCAGGCATTCGTCCGGGAGGTAGGCCGTGATGTAGCCGTCGATGCGACCGTCCCGGTCGCGTTTGCCGAAGGCGAGGAGGTTGTCGAGGTGGATGAAGGCGAGGCGGGTGCGATGAATCAGCCGGTTCACCTGCGGGAACGTCAGGTCCGCGAGGCGAACCGGCGAATTCATCAGGCGAGCGGTGCTCGCGCGCATGGTCCTCCGCGGAGGATGCTACGACAGATGCTGCTGGATCTTCTGCACGAAGACCGGCTTCGGGTACGCGCCCACCAGCGTATCCACGTGCCGCCCGTCCTTGAAGAATAGAATACTCGGTATCGAGCGAACGTTAAAGCGCATCGCCGTCTTCTGATTGGCGTCCACGTCCACCTTGGCCACCTTCAGCTTGCCCTGATACTCTCCCGCCAGCTGGTCCAGGATCGGCGCCACCATGTGACACGGCCCGCACCACGTGGCCCAGAAGTCCACGATCGTGAGCCCCTGGTGCTGCTCGACCTCCAACCCGAACGTGGCATCCGTGACGGCCGTGAGATTCTCCGCTGCCATGACCTCTCCACTCCCTCTCGTGCAATCGTTATGTTGACGGGCGTCATGACCGAGTCACGCGCCCGCGTCGCTCACGTCGGCATCGCCGTTCCATCCATCGACGCCGCCCTCGGCTTCTACCGAGACGTCCTCGGCCTCCAGCCGGGGCGCCCCGAGACGGCCGACGGCGCGACGATTGTCCCCTTGTCCTTCGGCGACGTCCAGGTCGAGCTGCTCGAGCCCCGCGATCCGAACGGCCCGGTGGCGAAGTTTCTCGCCAAACGCGGGCCGGGCATCCATCATGTCTGCTACCGCGTGCCGGATCTGGACCAGGCGCTCGAGCGCTGCCGGGCGGCGGGGTATCGTCTCGTCGACGAGGTGCCGCGGCGCGGCGCCGGCGGTCGACGCATCGCCTTCCTGCATCCGAAGACGACGGCCGGCATCTTGCTGGAGCTCACCGAGTAACAAACGCGCCACCCGGCCGAAACGTTCCCCTCGCTCACTGCCGGCACGCCGTCCCCGGCGTGGGAATGCTCCCCAGGTGCACGTCGTTCACCACCCAGCCGCCGCTCTTGGTCCGCACGAGATCGACCGGAAACACGACCGTGCAGCCTCCCTGCCGCTGCAGCTCGACGCGGAAGCTTTTCAAGTTGTCGTGCCCTGGCACCGCGAGGGGCCCTTCGATCACGCGGTAGCCCGCGTGATCCACGTACTTTTGGACCACCGAGAGGCGTTCCCGGAGCTGGTCGGATTTCATCCAGCTCGTCGCGGGGCCGCGCTCCGAGCCCCACAGCGTGCCCATCCGTTCGATGTTGTTGTCCTTGACCGCCGACATGAACTGCGCGAGCGTCTCCTGCGGCGACTGCGGTGCGAGCTTTCCCGGGCCGGCGCCGCCACCGCACGCGAGGCAGCCCAGCGCGACGAGCACGGTCAGTCGTGGTCTCACGAGCGGTACCTCGAGTGTGGGCGGAGTGAACCGAAGGTAAGACGGCATGCGGCTCTACGTCAACATTGATCACGTCGCGACGGTGCGCGAGGCGCGCCGCACGGACGAGCCCGATCCCGTGCGCGCCGCGGCGGCGGCCGAGCGGGGCGGCGCCGACGGCATCACCGTGCACCTGCGCGAGGACCGTCGCCACATCCAGGACGCCGACGTCCGCGCGCTCCGCACCGCCGTGCGCACGGTACTCAATCTCGAGCTCGGCGCGGCGCCCGAGATCGTGCGGATCGCCGGCCGCCTGAAGCCCTTCCAGGCGACGCTCGTCCCCGAGCGGCGCCAGGAGATCACGACCGAAGGCGGCCTCGCGCTCGGCGGCGCCACTCCCAAGATCCGGACGGCCATCGCGCGCCTCACCGCGGCCGGCATTCGCGTCAGTCTCTTCATCGACCCCGACCCGGGCGCCATCGATCGCGCCGCCGCGCTCGGGGTCGCCGCGGTCGAGCTGCACACCGGCCGCTACGCTCGCTCGTGGCGGAAGAGCGATGCCGCACTGCGCGCGCTGGAACGCGCGGCGGCCCACGCCCGCGGGCGCAGCCTGGCGGTGCACGCGGGGCACGGTCTGACCTACGACAACGTCCAGCCCGTCGCCGCCCTCCGGGACATCGAGGAGCTGAACATCGGACATTCGATCGTGAGCCACGCGATCTTCCTGGGCATGGAAGAAGCGGTGCGGCGCATGCGGCAGTTGGTCGATGAGGCCAGGAGGCCTTAGCTTGGTAGCCCTATGACCGAGTCCCAGAAGCCCCTCGGGATGTCCGACTTCTTCGCCCTCGAGGCGGGGGAGTATCTCGAGCGGCTCGACGGCCTGCTGGCCAAGGGCTCGAGCCCCAGCGCCGACGAGATCGTGCGGCTCGCTCGGGCGCTGCGCGGCAGCGCCCTCATGGCGAGCCAGCCCGCGATCGCGCGCACCGCCGCCGGGCTCGAGGCCGTGGCGCGCGCGGTGCGCGAAGGACGGCGCGCCTGGGATCCCCAAACGCAACAGCTCGCCCTCCGCGGCGTGGACGACTTGAAGATCTTCGTGCGCCGGGCGGGTAGCTGGACCGAAGCCGACACCGCGAAGGCCGAGGCGCTGGCCCAGCAGCTCGAGCAGCTCGCGGGCCGTCCGTCGGCCCAGATCCGCGCGGTGGAGGCCCTGGGGCTCGATGCGGGCGCGCGGGCGTTCGTGGCGCGCGAGGGCGCGGCGATCGCGGGCGCGCTGGAGCGCGCGGCGCAGGCGCTGCGGGCCAATCCGCTGGCGCACGATCCGCTCCAGCACGTCGTGCGCGCGCTCCAGCCGTTGCGCGGGCTCGCCGCGCTCACCGACCTGCCGCCGCTCCCGGACCTCCTGGAGGGCATCGAGCGCGCTATCGGCGAGCTGTCGGGCTCCGGACTCGAGCCCCCGGCCAACGTGGGCGAGCTGTTCCAGGTCGCCGGGAGCGCGATCGCGCGCGCCGCCCGCGAAGTCGCCGAGCGCGGTCGACCCGACCCCGACGGAGCCGACTTCCGGCAGTTCGCCGGCCTGCTGGTGAAGTTCATGGAAAGCGAGCCGGACGCCGTCTCGATTGGCTCCCTCTATTACAGCGACTCCGGTCCTCACATCGTACAGCGCGGCGTCCCCGCGGCGCGTCCGTCCACGCTCGGCAAGCTGGAGCTCGTGAGCCATGGTGAGCACCTCCGCCAGGCGGCCGACTCGCTCGAGCGCGCGCCGTCCGCCACCCAGCGGGAGCTGCGAGCCCACACGCTCGGCAGCACGTTCCGGGCGCTCGCGAACGCGGGCGGCGGCGTGCTCGCCGACCGCGCGGCTCATTTCGCCGCGGCCGCGCGCGAAGCGGTGGCGTCGGGGATCGCCGTGAGCAGCCCGGCCGCGTTCGCCGCCGAGCTGCGGCGCGCGGGCGACCTGCTCGCCCGCTCGAGCACGGGCGACGAAGAAGCGCTCGCGACCGAGCTCGACGCCCTCACCGCGGCCCTCCGCGGCATCCAGCCGGGCGCTCCTGCGGCTGCTCCCCCGCTCTCTCCCGGCCCGCGTCCCGCGCCGCCACCGCCGCCGCGCGCGGCACCGGTGGTTCCCGTAGAGAGAGCCGCTCCCCCCCCCGCCCCCGCCCCCGCCCCCGCGCCTCGCGTCGAGCCGGTGATATCCGAAACGCCCGACCTCGTCGGGTCTTGGGCCGCGTACCAGCGGCTGGCGGAGGGAGGGATCGGGGCGGCGTCGCTCGCGGAGCTCGTTGGCGGCGCCCAGAGCGCACCAGTCGCCCCTGCTCCCGGCCCCCCGGGACCGTCTGGGACTCCGTCAGGGCTCCCGGCTCCCGCGCCGTCGGCCGTGGACGTGCGGGCCCTGTTGTACCGAGGCGAGCGCGCGCTCAGCCGGGCCCAGGAGCTGCGCGCGGCGGCCAAGCAGACCTCAGGCGAGGCGCTCCGCGAGCTCGTCGAAGAAGTCTGCGATCTCGTTGCCCTCGCCCTCGAGCCCAGCCCCTAGGCGCGCCTCGGCCTCGCGCTGGAGACAGGCGTGGCTCGTGGGGCTCGTGGTCACCCTCGGGCTCCTCGCCTGGGCGCTGCACGGCGTAGATGCCCGCGCGCTGATCGATCACCTGCGCCGTGCCAACCCCTGGCTCATGCTGGAGACGATCGCGCTCGCCACGTGCACCTTCCCGTTGCGAGCCATCCGGTGGCGGCTGATCCTACGCGGTACGGGCGGCAGCCCGCTGCCGCTCGGCTCGCTGTGGCACGCCACGGCGATCGGATTCATGGCCAACAATCTGCTCCCGGTGCGGGCCGGCGAGCTCGCGCGCGCGTATGCGGCGCGCCAGGCGCTCCCGGTGCGGTTCACCACCGCCCTCGCTTCGATCGCGGTGGAACGGGTGTTCGACGGGTTGTTGCTGGTCGGACTGTTCACGGTGGCCCTCGTCGTCCCCTCATTCCCGCGCGACGCGATGATCGGCGGGGTGCGGCTCGCGGGCCTGGCGACCGCGGGCGCCGCGATGTTCGCGGGAATCCTGCTCCTGGCGCTGCTCGTGGTCCACCGTCCGGCCGCATGGATTGCGTTGCTCGGCCGCGTGGCGCACGCGGTGCTTCCGGCGCGGCTCGCCGATCGCGTCACCCACCTGGCCGAGGGGCTCGTGGCGGGGCTCGACGTCCTGAAGCGCCCGGGCCGCTTCCTCGGCGTGGTCGCATGGTCGCTCCTGCTGTGGCTCGTGAACGCCGCATCGTTCGCGGTGTGCTTCCGCGCCTTCGGGCTGGGAGTGCCGGCCGAGGGTGCCTTCCTGTTGCAGGGGGTGATCGGGTTCGGGGTCGCGTTGCCGTCCTCCCCGGGGTTCGTCGGCGTGTTCGAGGCGGCGACGCGCGGCACGCTCGCGATCTACGGCGTGGATGCGACCCGGGCGGTGAGCTACGCGGTGGCCTACCACATCGGCACCTTCTTTCCGATCACCCTGCTCGGACTCGCCTCGCTCTCGCGGATGCGGCTGCACCTCGCCGAGCTGCGCAGCGCGGCCGCGGCGGAAGATTGATCCGTGGCGGCTTCCGCTGAGCGGGTCCGCATCGCGGCGCACGCCAAACTCAATCTCCTGCTGCGCATTCTCGCGCGCGAAGCGCCGGCGGGCTATCACCAGATCGAGACCGCGTTCGCCTTGCTCGAGCAGGCGGACGAGCTGGTGGTGACGCGCACGACGAGCGGAGTCGAGCTCACCGTGCACGGCCCCGACGACCTGGGCCCGCCGGAGCAGAACCTCGCCGTGCGCGCCGCGCGCGCCGTCCTGGAGGCGACCGGGCACAAGTTCGGCGTCGCGCTCGAGCTGACCAAGCGAATTCCCGTGCGCTCGGGCCTCGGCGGTGGATCGAGCGACGCGGCGGCCGCGCTGCACGCGGTGAACGCGCTCGCCGGCAACGCGGTCCCCCGCCACGAGCTGCTCCACTTAGCCACGCGGCTCGGCGCCGATGTCGCGTTCTTCGCGAGCGGCGCGCCGGCGGCGCTGGGGTGGGGCCGGGGCGAGCGGCTGTTCCGGGTTCCCGCCCCGCCGACTGCGCCCGTCCTCGTCGCCCTGGCGCTCCCGCCAGTCGCCGTCGCCACCCCCGACGCGTACCGCTGGTGGGACGACATGCACCCGCAACCCGCGCCGCGCGGTCCGCTGCTGCTCGACCCGGATGCGTTCACCGGGTGGGGCAGCATCGGGCGACTCGGTGGAAACGACTTCGAAATCCCCGTCTTCGGGAAGCATCCGCCGCTGCGCGCGTTGTACGAGCGACTGGCGGGAACGCATCCGTACTGGGTGCGGCTCTGCGGCTCGGGGAGCGCCGTGGCCGCGATTTACGCGACCGCGGCGCTGCGGGACGAGGCGGCCATGCTGCTGGGCGAGCGGCACCAGCGCCTGATCAAGACGACCACCAGGGCGGCGGCAGCGCCAGGCCCGGAGCCCCTTCCCTAGCGAGCGAGGAGACCGCTTCTTTTCTGGGGGAGGTCGCGATGCCCGAACAACTCATCGGGACGGTGGTGCACTACTTCAAGGGGCCGAGCGTGGCCGTCGTGCGCGTGACCGAGGGCACGCTGGCGGTCGGCGACCGCATCCGCTTCCACGGCCACACGACCGAATTCACGGAGCAGATCACCTCGATGGAAGTGAACCATCAGAAGGTCCCGCAAGCGAAGGCCGGCGACGAGGTCGCCATCCAGGTCACTGACCGCACCCGCCAGCACGATCAAGTCTTCAAGGTGACCCCATGAACGAGCAAGCGTTCAATCTGTCCGTCCGCAAGTTCCTCAAGCACTTCGGCGTGACCGCGCAGCGCGAGATCGAGAAGAGCGTGGACGCGGCGTTGAGCGCCGGCAAGCTCAAGGGCACCGAGACCCTCAAGGCGCGAGCCCGGCTCGAGATCCAGGGGTTGCCGACGAATCTGGTGATCGAGCAGGACATCACGTTGGCGTAAGCGCCGCCATGCGACCACCGATACTCGCGGCGCTGATGCTCACCGGTGCGTGCGCGTCCTCGTCCCCCGAGATGGCGTCTGCACCCACACCGGCCGCCGATTCCGCTGCGCTCGCTCGCGCGGCGCTGCGCACGTCGATCACGGCTCGCGAGCAATATTACGATATCGACGGATCGAGCGCCGGAGCGCTGCGGGACCAGATCCGCCGGCTCGGCCCCAAGGACGAGAGCGGCACCTCGCACGACGCCCTGACCGTCTGGAGCCTCGAGTGGGCCTACGGCACGGCGCAGCGAGGGGACAGCTGCGCGCTGAAGGACGTGCGGGTTACGCTCAACGTGTCCGTCACCCTGCCGCGCTGGACTCCTCCCGCGACTGCGACCGCACGGCTGAAAGACTCATGGCGGACCTACCTCCGGAACGTGAGGGTGCACGAGGGGGGGCACCGGACGATCGCCGAGCGGAATGCGCGCGAGCTCATGACCGCCCTGACGCCGCTCCGCGGGACCTCGTGTGAAGGCCTCGCGAACGAGGCCACGCGCCTGGCGGAGCGGATCGTGGCGGATGGCCGCGCGCGGAATCGGGCGTACGACCTGCAGACCAAGCACGGCCAGACGCAGGGGGTGGAGCTCGAGCCGTGAACGACGCCCCGACAAGCAAAAGCCCCCGAGAGGCCCTAGCCGACCCTCGGGGGCTTGGCGCTCACTCGCCGAGGCGAGCGAGAGCACCGCTTCGCTTGTGGCCGTCTTGTTGATTCACGGCCCCACCTCCTCGGGTGGTGTTCGACACTACCGTACAACTCCAGTTTGGTGAGCGCAACTGTGGTGCGGCCGCAACGTCGGCCCTGGGGAGGTTAGGGCCGGCGAGAACGCCTGACCCGAGACGTCGTGTAGGAGCGCAGCATCCTGAGCTTCCACGTCTTACGGGGTCGCAATGCAGATTCTTGCCGTCGCGCTGGCCCCTCGTCCAACGGCAGGACACCAGACTTTTGGAAACGCACCCTGGCACTGGGCCGGCCAACTGCCCGATCCCGGCGTTCCATTCAGCGCTGTCGCGACCGGTAGCGGCAATAGCAGCTACCTGCAAGTGATCGGCCTGGGCGCGAGCAACGGACTCCCTTATGTGACCTGGCAGGATGCAATTGGGAGCTGGTACTGGGGTGGCCAACTGCCGGATCCATGATCCGCACGAGGGGCCGAGTACGAGTCGACGCGTCGGCCCAATTGGGGGCCAATCCCCTAACGGTCAGGACGACCGCACTCGGGAGGACGGACGAAGGCTTGGGCTCGGCCGCGGCGGCGCAGCGCTAGACCTCCACCAGGGTCTGCTTGCCGTGGTGACTCACTTGCACGTCGAACTGGGGGGCGGCGGCTTCGAGCCGGCGACGTGTCTCGCCCCCAAACCAGTCCGTGTCGTCCACAATGAGAAACCCACCAGGGATCACACGGGGAAGCAGTCGCTCGATCTCAAACCACACGATCTCCGGATCGTGACTGCCGTCTAAGTAAACAAGGGTGAACCGATTGAGCGGCCGCTTCGCTCCGTCGCCCCAGACGTAGAGGTTGTCCAGCTCACGTAGAAATAGCTCGGAATCCATCATGTAGTGGACGTGGTTCGCGAACCCAGCGAGGTTGCGCTTCATCGCTCGGTAGAACCGTTCGTCATAGACGAACGAGGCCCCCTCGATCGGGCGGGCCCCATAAGGGTCCACAGTCAAGACCGTGGGTGGACGGCCTTCGCCTCGGTACATCATCTCCAGCACTCGAAGCATCAGGAGTGCCGAACCTCCGCTCCGCGTCCCGATCTCGAGCAAGGGTGGCGCGTCCGGCGCGCGCGGAGTGCTCGCGACCCAGCGAGCGAGTTGGAGCAGGAAACGGGAAGACGTGTCGCTCTGCCGCCGACACCGGAACACGTGCCAGCGGAGGCGAAGGTCCAGCAAACGCGACATCGGCGCCGAGATGTTAGGCCTCCCATGGGCAGCCCCTTGGTTTATCTACACCCTGAGCGCTATCGCGTCAAACGACTTCGGCCGCCGGTCGAGACGCCGACGAGGATCAACGTGAACGGCATAGTTGCGGCATAGTTGACGGGTGCCGCGCCGTCGAGCGAGTCGCTAAGTTAGGACCCTGCGACATCGCTGGCCCCTCGTCCAACGGCAGGACACCAGACTTTGGATCTGGGTATGGTGGTTCGAATCCACCGGGGCCAATCCCCTTCACGCGCAAGGCCGATGACTCCTCAGCCGACGGTCAGAGCCCTCTCCACGCTCGTGTCGTGCTGTCTCCTGACGGAATCCGTCATTGCACAGGGCCTCCCCCGCGCCCGTCCCGAGGAGGTCGGCCTCTCGGCCACCGCACTTGAGCGCATCACAACAACGCTGCAATCGTATGTGGACTCCGGACAATTTCCCGGCCTCCTCACCGTAGTCGCTCGGCACGGCAAGCTGGCGTACCTGTCCTCCGTGGGCTGGATGGATGCGGAGCACCAGCACGCCATGAGCCCGGACGCGGTGTTTCGGATCTACTCCCTGACCAAGCCGATCACGAGCACGGCCGTCATGCAGCTGTACGAGCGTAAGAAGCTGCGCCTCGACGACCCGGTCTCGAAATACATTCCCGCTTTCGCCGGGGTGAAGGTCTACGCCGGCGGTGGGGCCGCGACGCCGGTGCTGCGCGATCCCGAGCGGCCCGTGACCATCGCCGACCTGCTCACGCACACCTCGGGGCTGACCTACGGCTTTATCGGCAACACGCCCGCCGATTCGATCTATCGCCGCGCGGGCCTCAACAACCCCCACTGGACTCTCGCCCAGCTGTCCGACAGCCTGGCGCACCTCCCGTTGGCATTCTCCCCAGGGTCCCGATGGAACTACGGCTATTCCATCGATGTCCTCGCCCGCATCGTTGAAGTGGTGTCAGGCATGACGTTCGATCGCTACCTCGATAGCGCCCTCTTCCGGCCTCTTGGGATGTCGATGACCGCCTTCCACCTCACGCCCGGGATGGAAGGTCATCTGGCCACACTTTACACGCGCGGCCCCGATGGAAAACTGCAGGCGTCTGCGCCCTTGATCGCACCGGAGTATACCTCTGAGGGCAAAATGCTCTCCGGGGGAGGCGGGTTGCTATCGACCGCGAGCGACTACCTCCGATTCGCCCAGATGCTGTTGAAGGGCGGCGAGCTGGACGGACATCGGGTCCTCAAGCGCGAAACCGTGGCCATGATGATGCGGGACCACCTGCCGCCCGGGCTCACGCCGATCACGGTCGCCCCCGACTGGCCCCCAGGAAAAAACGGCTTCGGGTACGGAGGTGCCGTGCGGGTGGATTCGGACACCATGGTCCCCGGATCACCAGGTACGCTCCGCTGGGCGGGGGGCGCGACGACGTTTTTCTGGGTCGATCCCCAGACCGATCTGGTCGCGATGGTCTGGACCCAGTACCTCCCGCCCGCGTGGTCGCTGGACGCCCAGTTTCAGCGGCTGGTGTACGCCAGTGTGAAAGGCAGATGAGGATGACCCACGACGTCACGCGACGCGAGTTCGTAAGCGCTGCCGGCACGCTCGTCGGCGCCGGCCTCTGGCCCCACACAGGGCGAGCCGACGGGCCCCGGACTCGGTCTCATCCGCCGGCGGACGGCACCGTGATCCTCTTCCAGGGCGACTCGATCACCGACGCCGGTCGGGACCGAGCCGCCACCGACCCGAACGCGGCGCGCGCCCTCGGCTCGGGGTATCCGCTGCTCGTCGCTTCAGCCGCGCTCGCGTCACACCCCGATCGTGGCCTGAGGTTCTACAATCGCGGCGTCAGCGGCAACAAAGTACCGGACCTCGCGGCGCGGTGGGCCGCCGACACGCTGGCTCTGGCACCGGACGTGCTGAGCATCCTGATCGGCGTGAACGATTTCTGGCACAAGCTCGGGAAGGGTTACACCGGCACCGTCGAGGACTACGAGAATCAGTACGCCGCCCTGCTCGATGAGACCCGGCGCACCCTGCCGCGCGCGCGGCTCATCGTGCTCGAGCCGTTCGTGCTGCGCTGCGGCGCCGTGGACGATCGGTGGTTTCCGGAATTCGACCAGCGTCGGGCGGCAGCCGAGCGCGTCGCCCACCGCGCGGGAGCGGCGTTCGTGCCACTCCAGCAGGTGTTCGACGAATTGGCGCGGAAGATCGCCCCGCAGTACTGGGCCGCCGATGGCGTCCACCCCACGCCCGCCGGACATGCCGTCATCGCAGAGCGGTGGCGTCACGCCGCGAAGCTTTGAGACCGATCGTCGCCGTCGCGCTCGGCCTGCTCCCCACCGCCGCTCCGCTCCCAGGTCAGGGCGCGCCGCTCGACGCCTTCCGCGACAACATCGCAGCGATCCACGCGCGCGATCGCGCGGCTTACCTCTCCCACTACCTCCAGACGCCGGCGCTCGCCCGCGTGGGTCCGGACGGGCTCCGCCAGGGATACGAGGAGTTCGCCCGGGGAGCCGGCGCCGGCTGGCCGGACACGCTCGTCGCGACGCACTTCCGCATCGTACCCGTGACGCCGGACGTGGCGTACGGCGTGTACCGCTACCGCGTCGTCGACTCGAGCGGCAGCGCACGCGGCGTGAGCGAGCGCGTGCTGGTCCGGACGCCCGCAGGCTGGAAGGTTGCGGTGACGACCGCCTTCCCGACTCCCGACGCGGCGCCCCCACCGATCGCGATCGTCGGCGCCACGCTCGTGGACGGCACCGCCGCGGCGGCGGTCCGGAACGCCGTCGTCGTGATGCGTGAGGGCCGGATCGCCTGCGCGGGCCCGCGCGCCACCTGCCCGGTGCCGGCCGACGCCGACACCGTGAGCGCCACCGGCAAATGGATCATCCCGGGATTGATCGACACTCACGTACACTTCTCCCAAACGGGCTGGGTCGACGGCCGACCCGACGCGTTGGACCTGCGGGATCGCTACCCCTACGAGGTGGTCGAGGCGGAGCTGCACGCCCGACCCGAACGGTTCTTCCGCTCCTACTTGTGCAGCGGCGTCACCTCGGTCTTCGACGTGGGCGGTTATCCCTGGACCCTCGAGCTCCAGGAGCGGACGGCCCGGAGCACGACGGCCCCGCGGGTCAGGGCCGCCGGGTCGCTCCTCTCGACCATCGATTTCTGGCTCAACCTGCCCGACCAGCGCCAGTTCATTTATATGGCGGACGAGGCCACCGTGCGGCAGGCGGTACGCGCGCACAAGACGTGGGGTGCCGCGGCCATCAAGGTGTGGTACATCATGCCGCCGCAGCCGCCCGACACGGCGCGCGTGTCCGCCCTGGTGCGCGCCGCCGGCGACGAAGCTCGCAAGGTCGGGCTGCCCCTCATCGTGCACGCCACGGGCCTGTGGGAAGCGAAAGACGCGCTGCGTGCCGGGGCGCGGGTGCTGGTACACTCCGTTTGGACCGCTCCCGTGGACGACGAGTTCCTGACCCTCGCCCGGCGCCAGGGCACGATCTACGTCCCGACGCTCATGGTCCCCGATGGCTATCGCCAGGTGGCGGCGCGACACTTCGCTGGCGAGCGGCAGCCGCTGGCGTGCGTCGATCCCGCGACCCGCGCCAGGGCGCTCGCGACCGACACCGTGGCTCCGGCGCAGCGACCCAGCAGCGCCGCGCTCGAGGAGCGCACCGCCCGGACCGGGCGATCGTTCGCCCAGGCGCAGGCGAACCTCAAACGGGTCCACGACGCCGGCATTCCCGTCGCCCTCGGCACCGATGCCGGCAACCCGCTGACGCTGCACGGCGCGTCGGTGTTCATGGAGCTCGAGGCGATGCAGGCGTCGGGCCTCGCACCGCGCGATGTGCTCGTCGCCGCGACCGCGAGCGCGGCCCGGGCGCTCGGGCTCGACAGCACCGGCACCGTCACCGCCGGCGCCGTGGCCGACCTGGTCGTGCTGGACGCCGATCCGCTCGCCGAGATCCGCAACGTCCGCCGGATCGCGCTGGTGGTGCGCCGGGGTGAGGTGTACACCCGGCACGAGCTGGAATACTAGGACTCGATGACTCGTCGCAGCCTCCTCCTCACCTCATGACACGAGGTTTCCCGTTCATGCACCCGACCGCCCGTCCGCTGGCCGCGCTCTGTCTCGGGGCCCTGCTCGGCCTCGCGCCCTCCCCCACCGGCGATCTGCGCGGCTTCACGGCTGAGTCGGCGAAGGCCGAGCGCGAGTGGGAGGCCAAGTTCCGCGCGATCCCTTCGCCCGACTCGCTGCGCGAGGACATGCGCCGGCTGTCGGCCCGCCCGCACCACGTCGGCTCGCCGTACGACAAGGACAACGCCGAGTGGCTCCTCGCCAAGTTCAAGAGCTTCGGGCTCGACGCGCGGATCGAAACGTTCGACGTGCTGTTCCCCACACCCAAAGAGCGCGTCGTGGAGCTCGTCGCGCCCACGACGTTCCGCGCCAAGCTGCAGGAGCCGCCGGTGCCCGGAGACCCGACCTCGAGCCAGCAGGCGGAGCAGCTGCCGACGTACAACGCCTACTCGATCGACGGCGACGTCACGGCCCCGCTGGTGTACGTGAACTTCGGCGTGCCCGCCGACTATGAGCGGCTCGAGCGGCTGGGCGTGTCGGTGAAGGGCGCGATCGTGATCGCGCGCTACTTCGGGTCGTGGCGCGGCATCAAGCCCAAGGTCGCGGCCGAGCACGGCGCCATCGGCTGCCTGATCTACTCGGATCCGAAGGAGGACGGCTACACCCACGGGGACGTGTACCCGCAGGGCCCCTGGCGCCCCAGGGACGGAGTCCAGCGCGGCAGCGTGATGGACATGCCGCTCTATCCTGGCGACCCGCTCACGCCGGGCGTGGGAGCCACCAAGGACGCGAAGCGGCTCGCGGTGAGCGAGGCCCCGACCATCACCAAAATCCCGGTGCTGCCCATTTCGTACGGCGACGCGCAGCCGCTGCTCGCGGCCCTGCGCGGGGCCATGGCGCCGGCGGAGTGGCGCGGCGGGCTCGGCATCACCTATCACGTCGGTCCGGGGCCCGCCAAGGTGCACCTCCGCGTGAAGTCCGACTGGAGTTTGAAGACCCTGTACGACGTCATCGCGCGCATTCCCGGCGCCGCCGCGCCGGACGAGTGGGTCATCCGCGGCAACCATCACGACGCCTGGGTGAACGGCGCCGAGGACCCGATCTCGGGCCTGGTGCCCCTGCTCGAAGAGGCGCGCGCCTACGGGCAGCTGCTCAAGCAAGGCTGGAAGCCGCGCCGCACGATCATCTACGCGGCGTGGGACGGTGAGGAGCCCGCGCTGCTCGGCTCGACCGAATGGGTCGAGGCCCACGCCGACGAGCTGGGCGCGAAGGCCGTGGCATACCTCAACAGCGACACCAACAATCGAGGGTACTTGGACGTCGGCGGCTCGCACTCGCTCGAGGCGTTTATCAACGACGTCGCGCGGGACATCGACGACCCCGAGACCCGGCTCAGCGCCTGGAAACGCGCCCAGCTCCGCGCCATCGCCGACGCCAGCACGGCCGACCTCCGTCAGGAGGCGCGGCAACGGCCCGACCTGCGCATCGCTGCGCTCGGATCCGGCTCGGACTACACCCCGTTCCTGCAGCACATCGGGGTCGCGACCTTGAACCTCGGCTTCGGCGGGGAGGGCGGCGGCGGCATCTACCATTCGATCTACGACGACTTCAAGTGGTTCACGACGTTCGACGACACGTCGTTCGTGTACGGCCGCGCCCTCGCGCAGACGGTGGGCACCGCGGTCATGCGGCTCGCCGACGCCGACGTCGTGCCGTACCAGTTCACCGCCTTCGCCGAGACGGTAGGCCGCTATGTAAAGGAAGTGGAGAAGCTCCTCCAGGAGAAACAGGACACCGTGCGCGAGCGCAATCGCCAGCTCGACGAGGGCGTGTTCACCGCGACCGCGGACCCGCGCCAGCCGTCGGTCCCCCCGGCGCGGGAAGAGCTGCCGCCGTATCTGAGCTTCGCGCCGCTCGACAACGCGGTCGACGCGCTCAATCGAACGGCGGAGCGCTACGAGCGCGCGTTCACGAAGGCCCAGGCGAACGGGGGGGCCGCGCTCGCCAAGCCGGAAGCGCAGGCGTTGAACGCCACGCTGCGCCAAAGCGAGCGGGCGCTGATGAGCGCCACGGGCCTGCCACGGCGATCCTGGTACCGTCACCAGATCTACGCCCCCGGGTTCTATACCGGCTACGGGGTGAAGACGCTGCCCGGCGTGCGCGAGGCGATCGAGCAGAAAAACTGGTCGGAAGCCGAGCAGCAGATCGCGGCCACCGCACAAGCGCTGGCTGCACACACCAGTGTGGTCGGCCGGGCGGCGGAGCAGCTCGAGAAGCTCGCCCCCTAAGCCACGGTTGACGCCGTCCGGTCCGACCGCCTACAATGCGAGTCGAAGAACGCGACCCTGGAGGCGCGCATGCGACGTGAGATCCGAACGGCGGCGCTGACCGCCATCCTGCTGGTGCCGCTGATCACCTCCGCCCCGGCGGATTGGCGCGCGCTCAACTCGGCGCAGCCGGCGGCGTCGTACACCTACCGCGGCACCATTCGCGCCGTCAACGCGCGGACCGGTACGCTCGAGCTGATCACCGGGGTCGGTATGTCCCTGCGGGTCGTGCGGATGACCACGGCACCGACGACACAGCTCGTGGCCGCCGGCGGGGCGCCCCGCCTCGCCGACTTGAAGCCCGGCGACGTCGTGCGCACCGAGTGTCGACGCACCCCCACGGGGCTGGTCGCCGATCGCATCGAAAAGCTCGCGGTGAGCACACCGTGACCCGGCCGCGGGTCGCGGTCGCTCTCTTACTCGTCGCGGTAGGCTGTCAGAAGCCCGTCAAGCCGGGCGATCCCCTCCCCCAGCTCTCGAAGACGGAGCGCGACCGGTTCAACCGGGGGAAGGTCGTGTTCGACAGCGTGTTCACACCCGAGACGGGGCTCGGTCCCCTCTTCAACGCGACCGGCTGCGGCGAGTGCCACGAGGATCCGGCGGGCGGGCGCGGCGACGAAGTCGAAGTCCACGCTACCGCGTTCCACAGTCCTTTCTGCGACCCACTCGCCCAGGAGGGGGGACCGGTGATTCAGCAGCACACCACCCCCGCCCTCAAGCAGGCCCTCGGCATCGACCAGGAGCCCTTTCCCCCGTCGGCGACGGCGCGGGCGATGCGGACGTCGCCGGTCATCTTCGGCCGCGGCCTGCTCGACCTCGTGCCCGACTCCGTTCTCCTCGCCTACGCGGACCCCGGCGACCGGAACCACGATGGGGTCAGAGGACGGCCCAACCGCTCCCTGGACGGCCGCATCGGCCGGTTCGGCCGCAAAGCGTTCGTCCCCACCCTGCGGGAGTTCAACGCGGGCGCGTTCGCGGCGGAGATGAGCGTCACCAACCCGCAGCAGCCGACCGAGGAGGACATCGGGGGCAAGCCGATCCCGGCCGGCGTCGACCCCGCGGCCGACCCCGAGATCACCCAGGAGGCGCTCGACCTCACCGACGACTTCGTGCGCTTCCTCGCGCCGCCGACGCCGTTGAAGGTGGGCAAGGACGGGCGGCGCGGCCGCGACCTCTTCTCCCGGATCGGGTGCGCGACCTGCCACATCCCGACGCTCCGCACCGGGGACAGCCCGGTGCCGGCCTTGCGGTACCGGACGTTCGCCGCCTATACCGACCTGCTGCTGCACGATATGGGAGCCGAGCTGGCCGACATCTGCCTCGGCCTCGCCACCCCGGCGGACTTCCGCACGGAGCCGCTCCTCGACCTCCGCGGTGCGGAGCACTTCCTCCACGACGGCCGGGCGACCACGCTCGAGCAGGCGATCGAGCTGCACGGTGGGGAGGGGGCCGGCGCACGCGACCGCTTCAAGGCCCTGCCACCGGCCGACCGCGCGGCGCTCGTCGCCTTCCTTAAGTCTCTGTAAGAAACGCCCCAGGCGGGGGCTTGAAGAACCGGGCGGGGGGCTGTTAGCATCTGTCCGCGTATGCCCTTCCTGTCTGTCGACGGCATTTCTAAGCGATTCGGCGGCGTTACGGCGGTCGACCAGGTCTCATTTGCGATCGACCGCGGTCAGGTGGTGGGCTTCCTCGGTCCGAACGGGGCGGGCAAGTCCACGACCATGCGCATGATCACGCAGTTTTACGAGCCGGACGCCGGCACGATCAGCCTCGACGGTGTCCCGCTCGCGGACTCAGGCCGGGCGGCGAAGCGCCGCATCGGGTACCTCGCCGAGAACAACCCCCTGTACGAAGACATGCTGGTCCACGACTACCTCGCCTTCATCGCGGACCTGCGCGAGCTCGCGGGCCCGCCCCGCGGGCAGGCGATGGACGCCGCAGTCGCGGCGACCGGCATCGAGAGCGTCTACTACCGGCCGATCGCGGAGCTGTCGAAGGGGTTCCGGCAGCGGGTGGGCCTGGCGCAGGCGATTCTACATCGCCCCGACCTCCTCGTGCTCGACGAGCCGACGGAGGGGCTCGACCCCAACCAGCGCGTCGAGATCCGTCGCCTGATCGGGGCGCTCGGCAAGGACCGCACCGTCATCCTCTCGACCCACGTGCTTTCCGAAGTGCAGCAGACCTGCTCCCGCCTGTTGATCATCAGCCGGGGGAAGATCGTGGCCGACGGACCGGTGGACCAGCTGATCGCCAAGGCGGCGGGGGCGGGAGCGGGGGCGGGGGCGATCGAAATCGCCGTCGAGGCGGCCGGGGCGGGTGTCGCGGAAGCCCTCGGGCGGCTGTCCGGCGTTCGCCGGGTGACGCCGGCACCCGTCGCGGTCGACGGCCGGGTCGCCGTGACGCTCACCGCCGACGGCTCGCGCGACCTGCGTCCCGAGATCTTCGCGCTCGCCCAATCCCGCGGCTGGACGCTGTACGAGCTGCACCGGCAGGCCGGGACCCTCGAGGACCTGTTCCAGCAGCTCACGCAAAAGGGGGCCTAGCGATGCGGCCGGTGTGGACCATCGCACGGCGCGAGCTGAAGGCGCTGTTCGACCAGCCGACGGCCTACATCCTGCTGGTCGTGTTCACCGCCGTGAACGGCTTCCTCTGCTTCCGTCAGCTGGACTTGTACGGCGTCGCGTCGCTGCGCCCGATGTTCGACTTCCTGCCCTGGGTGCTCCTGTTGCTCGTGCCGGCGGTAACGATGCGCGCCCTCGCCGAAGACGCCCGCTCGGGTACGCTCGAGGTGGTGCTGGCACAGCCGATCACCGAGCTGGAGCTGCTGCTCGGCAAGTACGTCGGCCAGGTGCTCTTCCTCTGGCTCGCGCTGGCGATCACGCTCACCATCCCGCTCGGTCTCGTGCTGGGCACCGCGCCTCAGCTCGGGATCGTGGTTGCGCAATATGTCGGCGCGGCCCTGTTGATCCTCGGGCTCGGGGGCGTCGGAGTCTGGGCGTCGAGCGCCACGCGCAACCAGATCACCGCCTTCATTCTCGCCGTGACAGTGATGTTCGCGCTGATCCTCGTCGGGCTCGATCCCCTGATCGTGGGTCTCCCGGCCTCGCTGGGGGCGATCGCCGCGTCGCTCGGCGTGTTGTCACACTTCTCGAGCATCGGCCGCGGCGTGATCGACCTGCGCGATGCGGTTTACTTCGTCACGCTCGCCGTGCTGTTCCTGGTCTTCGCGTACTTCGCGCTCGAGTCCCGCAGGGTCACGCCGCACGGAGAGGCCCTGAGACGGCTGCGGCTGGGCACCGTGTTCCTGGCGTTCGCGACGATCGTGGTGAACCTGTTCGGTCGTCACATCGGCGGCCGGCTCGATCTGACGCCGGGGAATTCGTTCACACTGTCCCGCGCCACGCGTCAGCTGCTGCGCACCCTCCCGGACCTCGTGACCCTGAAGCTGTTCGCTTCGGCGGCGCTGCCGCCCGAAGTCGCGTTCTTGAAGCGCGACGTCGACGATCTCCTGAACGACTACCGCGCGGCCGGGCGCGGTAAGGTGAAGGTGGTCATCGCAGACCCGGCGAGCGACAGCGCCGCAATGAAGGAGGCCCGCACCCTCGGGATCCCGCCCGTCCAGTTCAACGTGCTGGGGCAGGCGGAGCTGCAGGTGAAGGAGGGCTACCTGGGTCTGGCGATCCGCCACGCCGACGGGGTGAAGACCATCCCCTTCGTGCAGCAGTCCAACGATCTCGAGTACCGGCTCACCTCCGACATCCGGGCACTGACCCATCCAGAGAAAACCGTGATCGCCTTCGGCGAGATCAGCGATGCGGCGGCGGCGCGCGGCCAACGCAGCTTCGAGGCGCTGCGCGAGCGGCTCGCGAGCCGTTATGATGTCCGCCCCTTCGGTGTGACCGACACGTCGATCGCCCCGGGCGTTCGGGTGATCGCCGTCGCCGGTACGCCCGATTCGCTCGACAACGCCCAGGTCACCCGGCTGCGCGGGTTCCTCGACCGGGGGGGCAGTCTGCTCCTGATGGCCGGCGGCATGCAACTGCAGCTCTCCCAGCAGGGGCCGCCGTTCGCGGCGTCGCGGCGCGTCGGGTGGAACGCGCTGCTCAAGCCGTACGGCGTCTCGATCGCCTCCAACATGGTGTACGACCTGGCGTCGAACGTGCAGGTCGGGATCCCGGCCCAGTTCGGCCAGGTGCTGGTGCCCTATCCGTTCTGGCTGCGGGCGCTCAGCACGAAGGCCTCGCCGGTGAACGCCGACCTCGAAGCCGTGCTGCTGCCGTGGACGAGCCAGATCGACACGCCTCCTGTCACGGCCGGGACGGTGACGCCGCTGCTGGTCACGAGCCGCGCCGGCGGTGTGCAGGAGACGATGGCGTTCCTCGACCCGTCGCGGGCGTTCAGCCGCGACAGCCTGCGACGGCGGGTCGTGGCGCTGCTCGCGAGCGCGCCGGGACCCGATACCACGAAGGGCGCCCCGCGCGGCCGTCTCGTGGTGGTCGGGAGCGGCGACTTCGCGAGCGACCGCTACACGCGCAACTCCCCCGAGAACCTCGTGTTCGTCGAGAACGCGATCGACTGGCTCGCCCAGGACGACGCGCTGATCGCCATCCGCTCCAAGAACCGCGCGCCGCCGCCGCTCGTGTTCACGAGCGCGACCACGCGTGGCGCGGTCAAGTACGGCAACGTCATCGGCGTGCCGGTGCTGTTGGTCGGCGCCGGGATCCTCCGGCTGTGGCGGCGGCGTCAGATGACGCGCCGGACGTATCGGCCGCTCGCCGCGGGCAGCCCGGCATGAGCGCCAAGCAGCTCAAGCTCATCGCCGTCGGCCTCGTCGTCCTGCTGCTCTTGTGGGGCGGTAGCGAGCTGCTGTCGCGCGGCTCAGACTCGGTGACCGGGTCGCTTGCGCTGCCCGCGCTCTCCCAGACGGACGTGGACACGGTCACCGTCATCAAGGGCGCGGACTCGATCGTGCTGGCCCGGCAGTCGCCTACGGCGTGGAGCGCGAATGGCCACCGCGCGGCGCTCGACGCGGTGGGCGAGGTGTTTCAGGCGCTCGCGGATACGGCCCGCCCCGAGCTCGTCGCCCAGGAGCCGGCGTCGTTCGCCCGTCTCGGCGTGGACAGCGCCGCCGGCCGGTGGTTGCGCCTCTCCCGCGGCGGGAAGCCGCTGCTCAAGCTCATTGTCGGGACGCGCTCCACCGACTTCCAGGGCGTCTACGTCCGTCGCCCGGGCGACACGCACGTCTATCTCTGGCGCGGCCGCCTCGCCTCCGTGGCGGACCGCCCCGTCGACGGGTGGAGGGACAAGCGCATCGCCGGGCTCGAGCCCGACAGCATCGCGGGGCTGGATGTGGTGCGCGGGAAGGACCGCTACACCTTGAAGCGGGCCGGCAAGCATTGGACGTTGAACGGGCGGGCAACCGATTCCGCGGCCGTCGCCCGCTACCTCGACCGGCTGAAGGTCATTACCGCCGCGGGGTTCGCGACGCCCAAGGACGTGGACTCCACCAAAGCGCTCCGCGCCGCCCGCCGGCTCACCGTGCGCGGCGGCCGGGGCGTGCTGCTGTCGCTCGCGTGCGATTCCGGGGCGACGGGATTCATCGTGCGCCATCTCGCGGGCGTGGGCGGCGAAGGATCGACGGTCTATCGCATGAACACGTGGGATGTCGACGGAATCACGCCGGCCAGTCGATCGCTGGTACCCGCCAAGAAGTAACCCCTTGGCTTCGCGCAGTTTGCCGTCTATTTTGCAGGGCTTCCATGGCGGACCTCTCGCTCTCGCGGAGCCAGCTGTTGCTCCTCGCCGGGACGGCCAACCGGCCGCTCGCCGAGGAGATGGCCGAGCACTTGGGGCAGCCGTTGTGCGCGGTGACGATCCGCCGCTTCGCGGATGGGGAGATTTTCGTCAAGATCGACGAGAACGTGCGCGGCCGCGATGTGTTCATCATCCAGCCGACCAACCCGCCGGCGGAGAACCACCTGGAGCTGTTGTTCCTGATCGACGCCGCGCGACGGGCGAGCGCGGCGCGGATCACGGCGGTGCTGCCGTACTTCGGCTACGCGCGCCAGGACCGCAAGGACCAGCCGCGGGTGGCGATCAGCGCCAAGCTCATGGCGAACCTGATCACGGCGGCCGGCGCGGATCGCGTGCTGGGGATGGATTTCCATTCCCATCAGCTGCAGGGGTTCTTCGACATTCCGGTGGACCATCTGTACGCGGCACCGGTGTTCGTGAGCCACTTCCGCCAGAAGCAGCTGTACGACCCCGTGGTGGTGGCCCCCGACGTGGGGTCGGCGAAGATGGCGCGGGGATTCGCGAAGCGGCTGAACGCCTCGCTCGCGATCATCGACAAGCGGCGGCCCTCCGCGAACGTGGCCGAGGTCGTGAACGTGGTCGGTGAGGTGGCCGACAAGGACTGCCTCATCCCGGACGACATGATCGACACGGCGGGGACGGTCACCGAGGCCGCGGCGGCGCTCAAGGGGCTCGGCGCGCGCAAGATCTATGCGTTCGCGTCCCATGCGCTCTTGTCAGGGCCGGCGGTGGAGCGGCTCCGCGCCTCGGGCATCAACGAGGTGGCGGTGACCAACACGATCCGCATCCCCGAGGAGCGGACGTTCGACAAGCTGAAAGTGCTGTCGATCGCGGGGCTGATGGCCAAGGCGATCGGCTACGAGCACTCGAACCAGTCAGTCAGCGCACTGTTCGATTGACGGACAACGGATAACGGACGACGGATAACGTATGGCACAAACAGTCTCCCTCTCGGCAGCTCCCCGCCAGGCGACCGGCAAGGGCGCCGCTCGGCAGGCGCGCTTCCACGGCAAGGTCCCGGCGGTGATCTACGGCCACGGACGGAACGCGCAGCCGCTCGAGCTCGAGGCCAAGGCGCTCGAAAAGGCGCTGCAGGGAGTCGAGCCCGCGAGCACGATCATCGAGCTCGCCGTGGACGGCAAGACGGTGAAGACGCTGATTCGCGAGATCCAGCGCCACCCCATCCGGCCCGACATCATTCACGTGGATTTCTACGAGATCCATGCCGCGGAGAAGGTCAAGCTCAAGATCCCGGTGCACCTCGTGGGCAGCCCCGACGGCGTGCGCAACGCCGGCGGCGTGCTCGACCAGGTGACGCGCGAGGTGGAGATCGAGGTGCTCCCGGAGAACATCCCGGACCGCGTCGAGCTCGACGTGAACGCGCTCAAGATCGGCGACTCGCTGCACGTGCGCGACCTGAGCATCGCGAACGCCAAGATCCTCACCGAGGCCGATCTGACGATCGCCACGGTGGTGCCGCCGCGCGCCGAGGAAGTGGCGGCCCCGAGCCCCGAAGCGGCGACCGAAGTGGCCGAGCCCGAGCTCATCCGCAAGGTCCGGGAAGGTGAGGAGGAGGAGGGCGAGGCGGCCCCCGAGGCCGGCGCGGCGTCCAAGCCCGAAGTCAAGGGTGCTGGGGGCGCCGCGGCACCCGCCAAAGCGGAGAAGGCCGAGAAGCCCAAGGGCGGCAAAGAGAGCTGACGTTTGCGCGCCGTCGTCGGCCTTGGCAACCCGGGGCCCGAGTACGCGGCGACGCGTCACAATGCGGGCTTCTGGTTGGCCGATGCGCTCGTGGAGCGGTGGCGGTTTCCCCCGTTCCGCCGCGGCGAGCGCGCCCGGGTCTCCGAGGGTGACGTGGCGGGCGTGCCCGTGCGGGTCCTCAAGCCCACCACGTACATGAATGCCAGCGGCGCCGCCCTCGCCTCGCTCCGCGCCGACCCC
>Ga0209472_1000216_pt1 | contig 35770 bp, 33 predicted proteins | sample GraSoiAngelo_130_FD_185887 | JGI IMG/M metagenome (GOLD analysis project Ga0209472, IMG submission 185887) | Grasslands soil microbial communities from the Angelo Coastal Reserve, California, USA - 14_0929_02_20cm (SPAdes) (version 2) | ecosystem: Environmental > Terrestrial > Soil > Grasslands ... | reverse complement strand
TCCGGCATTCGGCGTGATCGCGCTGGTGACGCCTGCCCAGGGAGCGAGAGCGCCGGGGCGTTAGGGAGCGCCGAGCAGCTACCATGGCACATTCCCGGCGCGGCCCGGTCCCACCGGGACGCTATGCCTTCTCCTCAATTTCAGCGGTGAAGCCGATGCCGCGGCGCTTGGGCGTAGATCCCCGCCAGGTCGCGATCGAGAATGACGCGGTGGCCGCGCAGGATGAGGATGGCGCGCGTGATGTCGTGAACCGGCTCGAGAGCCAATCGCTTCGCCTGAGCCACGGTCAGTTTGCCCGCTCTGCTGGGCGCGGACGTGTCGAGTATCTGCTGCGGGAGTGCATACAGGATGCACCTTGGCGAATCATGGTAGTGGACGGCCCGAGACACGTCGAGACACAATAAGTCCTTCAATCAGCAAGTTATACTCTTAAGAGTCTGTGTGGAGATTCCGTACCCGGGGATGTATCCCAACTCACCACACGGCGAGCCGCGGACCCGGCGACCTGACCCCGCCGCGACGGGGGAAGAGCGCCTTGCGCCTCGCCCCGCGCATGGGGGGTCGGCTATCGCCTGCCAGAGGCGGGAGAGGGACCCGGTGATCACGGCGCGCTCGGCTCGGCGAGCCCTGCGGGCATCGCCGGCCGATTCCGGCCCTGACCCCGACGTTGACTCTTGAGCCAGCCCTCGTTCTGCTTGGCCAGCTCGACGACCTGGCTAATCGCGTGCTCGAAGGCGCTGAATCCGGAGAACACCTTGAGATCCTGCCCCAGGCGCAGCAGGACCTTCAGCTCTTCGAGCTGCTCGCGCAGCTCCAGCAATGTTGCCATCCGGTCGCGCTGCGTGTTGGCGCGCACCACGAAGCGAACCGGAGACGCTGGGAGGCTAACGCCCCCCAGACCCCCTTCAAATGATCAAATGGACAAATAATCCAATCATCAAGCCTTCATCACCGGCCGCCACGAACCGCGCGCGCGGAGAAGACGTAGATCCTGTCGTTGAAGCTGACGTAGCCATCGTTGAAGTCGACGTGCCACCCGCTGCTGGGACTGCCCGCCAACGAACTGGACGACCAGTAGGCGGACTTGGACGGCGTCGGCCCGAATGTGGGGTCTATACAAGGTGATGTACCACAAGGGTACGGCGTCAGAAGGATACCCTGGAGCTCCACTATCGTCGGAATACGCCAGTCGCAGTGGTAGGCGAAACAGGTCGAGCTACCGGAACTGCTGGCATCCAGATTGAGTGTGGCCAGAAAAACGGTGAACAGCGTGCCATCCGGGCTGTAATAAGGGGTGACGCTCCAAGTGTAAAAGTTGTTCACATCATGCAGGTCGAATGGATTGGGAGTGCCAACGGTCCCCGTCTTCTTCTCCCACATCAGCCCTGTCGTGTTGTCCGTCACCGTCCCGTCGCCATTGTCCACATAGTGCGGCACCGCTGATTTGCAGATGAACGCGCCGTTGTACAACACGGCCACGTCCGGCGCCGTACACGCTGGCAGACCCGTCCCAGAGCCCGAAGGCCCTTGCGGACCCTGCGGACCTTGCGGACCCGCTGGACCCTGAGCCCCGGCGGCCCCAGTTGCTCCAGTCGCGCCCGTGTCACCCTTGGCGCCCGCCGGTCCCGTTACTCCAGTCGCGCCCGTGGCACCCGTTGCACCCGGCGGACCAGTCATTCCAACTGGGCCCTGAGGTCCGGCCGGCCCTGCAGGCCCCGTGGCCCCGGTCGCTCCCTGCGCACCGGCAGGTCCCCGAGGCCCGGGCGCTCCCGGCGCACCGTTGGCGCCGATGTCCACCGTAAAAGCCGCGGGCAGCTGATTCGTGAATCGCAGTGTCAGAAAGTAAGTTCCCGGCGTAAAACTCGACGGCGCCACGCCGGACGGAAAATTCCCCACGATCTGGCTGCTCGAAGAGCTCGAGGTTGGGAACGTCAACGAGTCCACGGTGATCGTTGGACTACTTCCGAAGTTTTGGCCGGTGATCGTCAGAGTATTGTGGGTGTAGTCCACGGTGGCGCTAATGACGAACGGTGCTGGTGTCGTCGCCTGCGCCGGCGTGCTAACGGCTAAAGTCAGAAACGAAGAAATGAGCATCGCGCTGAGCGACGCGCCGAAAGTGCGAGCGGTCATACCATCCCCCTACCGACGGTTGTAGTTCATTGTTACTAACTAATAGTCGGACGCAGCAAAACAGACTTGCCCGGAATAACGGAAGACCGTTCTGCCGGTACTGAGGTCGGCAGCGCCGATGTTGTTGAAGTCGCCCGTTGCGCCGGCAAACCTGCCGGTGCCACCTGTGATATGCACCGGATAATTGAGGATGGCGTAAAGCCCGGGTGCGACCACGGTACTGGTGGCGGTTGCGACATCCGTCAGGATCACGTCGCCGGACTGTGTGACGAAATGATGCTGGACGGTGAAAACAACCGTTCCGTTGGAACCTTGGGTGATATTTAGGATCGTGGCGGCGACCGCGCCCTTGAGGTCCCCATCAACCACGCCCAGCGTCGTGGAAGCGTTCACGACTGCGAAGTTGGTCATGACCGTGCCGCCGATGGGCTGGCAATGAGGCGCCGCGTACGAGTTTTTCCCCAGTCCTACTCCCGCCAGAAGCAGCGTGGCAGCTGCACCAGACACGAACTTCGTGACTGTCGTTTTCATAAGCAGTCTCCCTTGTTGGCGATTCGTAACAACAACCCGCAGGGCATCCCCGGAAGTCCTCAGTCGCCTCGAGCCGCCAGCGACCAGGGCGCGGAGCGTCGTGCGACTCGCTAGCCGCCGCAAGCGCGTTGACCTGTGCGAGAGCACCGGCCAGAGTGGTCCCCCTCCCCTGCAAGCAAATGGTTTTGTGAGTCATCCAGGGTCCCCTTCACGCTAGGCGCTTGTGGGCAGGAAATCTTGAGAAAACCTTGAAGTTTTCTGACGGAAACTTGACCGGGGCTTAGAATTGAGGCTCACCCGCCAAGGATCTGCGATGGCCAACGACCCGCAGGCCGCTTACGCATTCGGCCGGTTCACCCTGGTTCCGAGCGAGAAGCGAATCCTGTGTGACGGTAAAGTGGTCCCGCTGCCCCCGAAGGTGTTCGATACGCTGGTACTGCTGGTCGAGAACCAGGGGCGGCTGATCCAGAAAGAGGAGCTTCTCAAGGCTCTGTGGCCGGACACCGTTGTCGAGGAAGTAGCCCTCGCACATAACGTTTCCCAGTTGCGCAAGGCTCTCGGAGACCCTGCCGAGGACCCGAAGTTCATCGAGACGGTGCCCAAGCGAGGTTACCGGTTTATCGCCGCGGTGCGGGAGCTAGGTGAGCCAGCGCCGCGAGCAGCGTCTCCGGCCAGCAGTGGTGTGGCGCCTTCAGCCGTGCAGCACGCCCAGTGGTCTCGGCCGACGATCCTGGCGACGCTCGCGGCCGTACTTGTGCTCGTTGCGGGCGTTGCTGTGTACGTTTACCTACCGCGCACTGGCCAAAGAGCTGCGGGAGTCCCTCCTGCGATTCACTCGTTGGCGGTGCTGCCGCTCGAAAACCTCTCCGGCGACAAGGAGCAGGAGTACTTCGCCGACGGGATGACCGACGAGGTGATCACCGAACTGGGCAAGGTTGGGGCGCTGCGCGTGATCTCGCGCACCTCGGTGATGCAGTACAAGGGCACGCGGAAGCCGCTGAGCGATATCGCCCCCAAGCTGAACGTGGATGCGGTGGTCGAAGGGACGATCCTGCGCTCGGGCAACCGAGTGCGCATCACCGCGCAGTTGATCGAAGCGAGCAGTGACCGACACTTGTGGGCCAAGAGCTATGAGCGCGACCTGAAGGACGTTCTTGCCTTGCAGGGTGAAGTCGCCCGGGACATCGCCGAGGAAATCCGTATCAAGCTCACTCCCAAAGAGCGCACCTTGCTGACCGAGGCCCACGCTATCGATCCCGAAGCGCACGACGCTTATCTGCGGGGCCGCTATTGGTGGAGCAAACGAGATGCGGAAGGCGAATGGAAGGGACTGGACTACTTCCAACGGGCCGTCGCCAAAGATCCGAACTACGCGCTGGCTTACGTCGGCGTCGCGGATTCGTTCGTGGTGCTGGGCCATCACGGCCATCTTCCTCCCCAGGAAGCGCTTCCCAAGGCCAAGGAAGCCGCCATGAAGGCGCTCGAGCTCGATCCGTCGCTCGCCGAGGCTCACACTTCCCTGGCAATCGTCAAGCAGAGTTACGACTGGGACTGGTCGGGGGCCGAACGGGAGTTCAAGGAAGCCATTGCCCTCAATCCGAACTACGCCACCGCCCACCATTGGTATTCGCACTATCTGGTCGCGATGGGAAGGCTCGACGAGGCGGTGAACGAGCTCGAGCGCGCCCGTGACCTCGACCCTTTCTCCATTCCTATTAACGATTTCCTGGGGATGACGCTTTACTATGCCCGCCGGTACGATGATGCGGTGCGCCAGTTCCGCCGGGGTTTGGAAATGCATCCGGACCGGGTCGAGTTCCACGAGGGCATCGCCAATATTTACGAGCAGAAGAAGTTGTTTGCCGAGGCATTCGCGGAGCACCAGCAGGTACTAAGCCTGAATAAAGACACGCAAACCGCCGCGGCGCTCGAACAGGCCTACCAGCGTTTCGGGTATAGAGGCTATCTGGGGAAGAGGATTCAGTCCCTGGAACAGTCCCTGCAACAAGCACCAAAATCCGACTTGTTCACCGTCCTATTCCTCGCGCACATGTATGCCGTGCTCAACGACGAAGCTCATGCCATGTCCTGCCTCGAACGCGCCTACGACGAGCGCAATCCCTGGCTGCTGAATGTGCAGGTCGACCCCGCAATGGATTCCCTGCGTTCCTCACCCCGTTTCCGCGACTTGGTCCGCCGCATAGGCCTCCCGCTATCGTCGCTCGATAAGAACTGATTTCGCGTTCAGTCGCAGGGCACGAGAGCGCCCGGGCGTTGGGGGGCAGTGCGAGGCCGGCCGCGGCGCGCCTGCCGGCGCTGGCGGCGAGCCTCACACGAGTTGCTCGCTGGTAAATTCCCAGCTCGCCCCGCCCCGCTCCTCCTGCGCGCAACGCACCCGCTCGCGCGAGGCCGCGATGAACCAGGTCTCGAGCGCGCGCGGCTTGCCGCGGCCGAAGACCGCCGGGTCGAGCGCCGCCACACAAGAGGCGTGCTCGGGGTCGCGCACGGATTCGTAGCGGATGATCTGGATGCGCGCCTCGCGCGCCAGCCGCGCAAACGCCTGGGTGCCCTCGTAGCTCGTGCGGTGGATCCACACCGCGCGCTCGCGCTTGAGCGGCGGGAGCGTCAGGTCGAGGGCGGCCGCGGTGCGCACGCCGGCGCGGAACGCGGTGTGCGGCACGGCTTTCAGGTCCGGCGTCCCCGGCGAGTCGAGCAGAAAGCGCAACCGCCAGTAGCTCTTCTCCGCGAGCGCCGTGCGCAGCGCTTCGGCGCCGTACCAGACTCCGGCGTCGAACGCCGCGCGGAAGCGCGAGCCGAGGTGCGGCCGGTAGCGAAAGGGCGTGGCGAGAAGATAGTGGAGACGGCGCACCGCAGGCGGCAGCGGTGGCTTGCTCGCCTCGAGAATCAGCTCGAGTGCCGATTGCTCCTCGAGCGAGTCGGCGAGGCGCATGGTCGAGGCGGTGTGCTGCGCCTCGACCACGCGCCACAGCTCGCGGCCGTAGCGACGCGCCTCAGATGCGAGCGCGGGCGGCGTCCAGGTAGTCAACCGTGCGCACCAGGCCCGCGGGATCGCTGATCAGCGCGAGCGGCACGCCGCCGAGCGCGCTGTTGGCGCTGCGCAGCCAGGCGCGCGCCGCGGCATCGTCCGAGCCGACGATGGCATCGAGCGAGCGGAACAGCCGCACGAACAGCGCCGCCAGCTGCCAGGGCTTGGAGCCGGGCTCGAGGTGCCTCTGGCCGTTCGCGAGCCGCGACAGCGTCGCCCCGCTCACGCCGATCACCTCCGCCAGCTCGCCCTGGGTCACGGCCAGGAAGCGCGCCGCGCGCACCGTGGCGCGCGACAGGATGACGCCGGGATCGGGCGCCGGGCGGGTCTTCAGTGCACGGGCAGTAGCCATTTCTGTGGAAATAATATCACTAGTCTATTTCCACAGCAAAAGAGCGGTCTTCGCCGGCGTCGCGGTGGCCGCGGCGTCGCGGTGGCCGCGGCGCCGCACGGCGACGAGCGCGGTCGGGTCAGTGAAAATCCCCGGCTTCCGCGGTGACGACGCCGTCCTTGCCGTTCTGCTTCGCGCGCTTGAGCGCCGCCCCGCAGGCCTTCACCAGTCCCTCGAGCGCGAGCGTGCGCGGCGGCACGAGGTTCGCGATCCCGGCGCTCAGGGTGACGTAGCGGCCGGCGCCGGCCGTGGGGTGGTGCATCAGCAGATCGCGCACGCGCTGCGATACCACCTGGGCGTACTGCGCCGCCTTGTCGGCGGCCTCGCCCTGGGTGAGCACCGCGAAGGTTCCGCCCTCCCAGCGGCCGACCAGGTCGCCGCGGCGGCGGTAGGCGCTGCCGACGACCCGCGCCACACGGCGGATGCAGGCATCGCCCGCCGAGCGATCGAATTTTTCGTTATAGGCCCCGAGATCGTCGATGTCGAAGAGCGTCAGGCCGATCTCGTGCGAATCCCGCTGCGCGAGCACCCAGTCCCGCTGCAGCAGCTCCTCGAAGTATTCGCGCGAGTGCAGCCCCGTGAGGCGGTCCTCGCGCAGCCAGGAGGGGAGCCCTGCGGATGAGCGCTCGGCGCCCTTCAGGCGATCGCTGGCGTCGCGGTGATAGCCGAGGAAGTGCGTGAGCTGGCCGGCGGAGCTGCGCACCGGCTGCACCACGGTCTCGTTCCAGAAGAGCGAGCCGTCGGGACGATAGTTGCGCACCAGCACGCGCGCGGGCTCGCCCTTCTCGAGCGCCTCGCGCAGCCGAGCGCGCGCTTCCTGATCGCGATCGGTGCCCTGGAGGATGCGCAGGTTGGTGCCGAGCAGCGCCGACACCGGATAGCCGCACATCTCGGCGAAGGCGCCGTTGACGAACAGCACCGGGCAGTCGCGGGCCTGCGCATCGCAGATCACGATGCCTTCGGGCGCGCTCTCGACTACGCGGCGCCAAGCCTCCGCGGACCAGTTGTTCATATGTCGCGTCCGGCTTCCAGCGTCAGGGACGGTGCCGCGGTCGCGCGCGCCAGCAGCTCCCGCGCCCGCATCCATTCGGGCGAGGCCTCGAGCGCCGCCCGCGCCGGACTCGCCCGCCCGTGCAGGCGCACCAGGCGCAGGCTCGACGCCGGCTGGGGCTCGACATCCAGGTGCTCGAGCAGCTCGATGACGCTCGCGCGGTTGTTACAGACGGGTAGCATGTCGCAACCTGCCGACAGGGCCTGCTGCGCCCGCGTGACGACGTCGCCGTACGCGGCAGCGGCCCCTCCCATGGACAGATCATCAGTGAACACTACCCCCTGAAACACAAGCTCTCCGCGCAGCACGTCGCGAATCCAGCGGCTGGAGAGGCTTGCCGGGGCCGGATCCACCGCCGGAAACAGCACATGGGCCGCCATGACGGCCGGCAGCCCGTTGGCGATCAGCCGCCGGTAGGGGGTGAGATCCCCGGCGAGGTCCGGCAGGGGGCGCCGGTCGACCGGGAGCGTCAGGTGGGAGTCCGCCACCACCGCCCCGTGACCGGGAAAGTGCTTGGCGGTGGCCGCCATGCCGGCATCGCGCATTCCGAGCATCCAGGCGAGCGAGAGCTGCGCGACCGCCTCGGGCTCGGCGTGGAAGGCCCGGTCCCCGATGACGCTCACGCCATGATCGAGGTCGACGCACGGGGCGAAGGAGATGTCGACTCCGTGGGCACGCAGCTCCGCCGCCATCAGCCATCCCATGGCCCGCGAGAGCGCAAGTCCCGCGCGCGCATCGAGGTCGAACTCGTGACCCGAGCGGCGCGCGGGCGGCAGCACCGAGAAGCCCTCCCGGAAGCGCTGCACCCGCCCGCCCTCGTGATCGACGGCCACGATGAGCGGCGGGGTGCGCTCGGCGTGGATTGCGCTCGCGAGAGCGGTGAGCTGCGCGGGATCGGTGTAATTGCGCGTGAAGAGGATGACGCCGCCGACCAGCGGATGATGCAGGAGCTCCCGATCCTCGGCAGTGACGCTGGTCCCCGCCAGATCGATCATCAGGGGACCGAGACTCATGCGGCGGGTCTCCCGGCCGCGGTGCGCGGGCCGCCGGGAACGAGCAGCGCGAGCGATTCCACGTGCGCCGTGTGCGGAAACATGTCGACCACGCCGGCCGTTTCGAGCTCGAAGCCGTGCTCGTGCACCAAGATCGAGAGATCCCGCGCAAGGCTCCCCGGCTGGCAGGAGACATACAGCACGCGCCGCGGTGCCAGCGCCGCCACCGCCGCGAGCACCGCGCGCGCGCCGGTGCGCGGCGGGTCGAGCAGCACGTGGGTGTAGGACTCGCGCATCCAGGGGAGCGCCGGATCGGGCGGAGTGCCGAGATCGGCGCGGTGGAACTCGGCGTTGGCGATGCGATTGCGCGCGGCGTTGCCGCGGGCGCGCTCGATGAGGGCGCCCTCCCCCTCCACTCCCACCACGCGTCCGGCCGAGCGCGCGAGCGCCAGCGTGAAGTTACCGAGCCCGCAGTACAGGTCGAGGAGGCTCGATGAGCCATCGAGCTCGAGGAGCTTCCCGGCGCGCGCGATCAGCGCGTCGTTGACCGCGCCGTTCACCTGGATGAAGTCGGTCGGCGCGAACTCGAGCTCGACGCCCGCACCCGCGAGCGCATAGCGCAGCGGCTCCCCGGGAGGCTCGAGCTCGCGCACCGAATCGAGTCCCCCGGGCTGCAGGTACAGCCGCAGGCGGTGGGCTGCCGCGAATTCGCGCAGCCGCGCCAGATCCGCTTCCGAGGGTGTGGCGAGCACCCGCAGCACCAGAGCCGTCGCGTTGTCGGCGACCGCGACCTCGATCTGCGGCAGCTGCTCGCGGATGCTGAGCTCGCCGAGCATGACGGCGAGCGGGGCGATCAGCTCCCCCACGGGGGCGGTGAGCACCTCGCAGCGCGAGAGCTGCGCCACGTAGGGCGCGGCGCGCTCGCGGAATCCCACCACCACGCAGCCCTTCTTGTGCACGAACTTCACACCGAGGCGCGCGCGGCGGCGGTAGCCCCACTCAGGTCCCGCGAGCGGCTCGAGCCAGCTCGCGGGCTCGACGCGCCCGACTCGCGCGAGAGTGTCCTTCAGCTCGGTCTCTTTCGCCGCGAGCTGTGCGGCAGCCGAGAGGTGCTGCAGGGCGCAGCCCCCGCACACCCCGAAGTGCGCGCAGCGCGGCGCCACTCGCTCGGGCGAGGCGCTCAAGAGCTCGAGCAGCTCGCCGTCGTCGTGCTGGCGGTGTCGGCGGGTGCGGCGGAAGCGGATCCGCTCGCCGGGCAGCGCACCCGCTACGAACACCGTCTTGCCTGCCCGCACCACGCCTTCGCCATCGCGGGTGAGTCCGCTCACGGTGGCGGTCTCGGCCGGAGCCTCCGCCGAGCGCGCCTCGGCGGGCGAAGGCGCCGAGCGCGCGGCGGGGCTCACGGGGCCTTCTCCCAGGCGGCGAGGAACTCGGCGAGGTGGGGCTCGCGCGAGGCGCGGAGCAGCGCTTTCACGCGCTCGATCTCCTCCAGGTGCTGCGCGCGGGTGACGAGGCCGCGCAGCTGCGCAAAGCGGAGGTAGATCAGCCAGGTATTGAGCACGTCGGTCTCGCAGTAGCGGCGAATCCCCTCGAGGTTGCCGCTCTGCCAGGCCTCCCAGACCTGACTGCCCTCGAAGCCGAGCTTGCCCGGGAGCCCGAGCAGGCACGCCATGTGGGCGAGCGACACGCGGCCGCGCCGCTGGAAGCCCGACAGCACGTCCATGAGATCGGTGTGCCGCCAGTGATAGCGGCTCAGGTAGTTGTTGTAGCGGAACGCCGGATCCTGCTCGCCGCTCTCCCAGAAGCGCGCCGCTTGCACCCCCCGGAGGAGCGCCCGGTAGGTGAGCACCGGCAGATCGAACGACGAGCCGTTCCAGGACACGAGCTCGGGGGAGAATTTCTCGATGCCGTCGAAGAAGCGCTGCACCAGCTCCCCTTCCCCCGTGCCGGTCTCGCCGAGACTCCAGAGCTTCAGGCCCTCCTGGGTGCGCAGCGCACAGGCGATCGCAACCACCCGGTGCTGCTCGAGCGACAGGAAGTCCCCGCCCGTGTCCTGGCGGCGCAGCGCAAACATCGCCTTCGCGACCTCGCCGTCCGCGAGGTCCCCGAGCCCGTAGAGCCGCCTGCCGAGCTCGACGTCCGGCACGGTCTCGACGTCGAACACGAGGGTGTTCACGAGTGTCCTCATCCGGCCTTCATGAGCACGGCCACCGCCACCACGAGTCCCGCCTCGTCGGTCAGCGTGACGTGCGCCTCCCCGATCCCGAGCGCGCGGCGCACCCGCTCTCCGCGCGCCGAGAACACCACCTCGGGCTTGCCCCAGGAGTTCTGCACCACCCCGACGTCGCGGATCCACATCCCGTGCGAGAAGCCCGTGCCCATCGCCTTGACGATCGCCTCCTTGGCGGCGAAGCGCATCGCCACGAAGCGCTCGCGGCGTTGGGTGCGCGCGAGCTGCGCCTGCTCCTCGGGCATGAGCAGATGCTCGAGGAAGCGCGTGCCGAAACGCTCGAGCGTGCGCGCGATGCGCCCGCTCTCGAGGACATCGACGCCGATGCCGAAGATCATGCGCGCGCCGCCATCATCAGGGCCTTCATCTCGCGCACCGCGGCGGCGAGACCTACGAACAGCGCCTGCCCGATCACGGCGTGCCCGATGTTGAGCTCGACGATCTCGCGCACCGCCGCGACCGGCTGCACGTTGTGGTAGTTGAGGCCGTGGCCGGCGTGCACCTCGAGGCCGAGACGCGCGCCGAGGCGCGCCGCGGCGTGCAGCCGCTCGAGCTCGGCGGCGCGCCGGGCGCCCGCCGCTTCGGCGTAGGCCCCGGTGTGCAGCTCGATGACCGGCGCTGCGGCCTGCGCGGCGGCCTCGACCTGCCGCGGCTCCGGATCGATGAAGAGCGCCACCCGCACGCCCGCCTGATGAAGCTGCGCGCACGCCTCGCGGATGCGCGAGAGCTGGGCGGCGACGTCGAGCCCCCCTTCGGTGGTGATCTCCTGGCGCCGCTCGGGCACCAGGCAGCCGTCCTCGGGGCGCAGCTCCGCGGCGATACGCAGCATCTCATCGGTCACCGCGAGCTCGAGGTTCATGCGCGTCTGCAGCAGCCCCCGGAGCGCGCGCACGTCGCGATCCTGGATGTGACGGCGGTCCTCGCGCAGATGCAGCGTGATGCTGTCGGCGCCGGCGCTCTCGGCGGCGAGCGCGGCGTGCACGGGGTCGGGAAAGCGGCCGCGCCGCGCCTGGCGCAGTGTCGCCACGTGATCGATGTTGACCCCTAGAGCAATGCTGCCGCTCGTCATCGCGCCGCCTTTCGCATCATCGATTTCGCCACCGTGCGCGCCACCCCACGCGTGGCGAGCGGCCGGCCCTCGAGGCAGGCGGCGAGCGCCGCCTGCAATACTCGCCGCGCGTCGTCCAGCGCGCGGGCGCCGGTGAGGCTCTCGCCCGCCAGGTCGAGGAGCGAGCGCCCGGCGAGCGCGCTGCCCGCCCCGGCGCGCGCGGGCATGAGCCCCTTCCCGGCCCGGAAATGATAGTACTCGTCGGCTTCGATGCGCTTGCCGGAGCGCGCCTCGGTGGTGAGATCCAGCCCGTAGCCGAGGCCCTGCAGCAGCCGCTTCTCGAAGATGCGCAGCACCGGCTCGAGCGGCGCCCCGGCGCGCAGTCGCGCCAGCGCCTCGTGATAGTGATCGAAGAGCTCCGGGTGCGGATCATGGCGCGTCGTGAGCCGGATCAGCAGCTCGTTCAGGTAGAAAGCGGCCAGGAGACACGCCGGCGGGAGCGGCGCGCACTGCTCCGCGCGCTCGGCTCCCGTGAGGGTCGGCGCCTCGCCCCGCCCGCTCCATGACAGGAGCAGCGGCTGAAACGGCTGCAGCACCGGAGCGAGCTTCGCGCCCGGGCCCCGCACTCCGCGCGCGAACAGCGTGAACCGGCCGTGCTCGCGGGTGAGCACTTCGAGAATGCGGCTGGTATCGCGCCACGGGCGGTGGTGCAGCAGGTAGCCGCAAGCGAGATCGATGCGGTGGCGGGCCGGGCTCATTCCACTCCGAGCTCCCTCAAGGCGCGGGCGTTGTCGGCCCAGTTCTGCCGCACCTTGACCCAGAGGTTCAGGTGGAGCCTCCTGCCGAGCACCCCGTTCAGCGCGAGCCGTGCCGAGCGCCCCACGCGCTTCAAGCGCTCGCCGCGGGCGCCGATGACGATCGGCTTCTGGCCGGGGCGATCCACCCAGACCGCGGCATCGACGGTGAGCTGCCCCTCCTCCTCGGCGAGCCGCTCGACCTCCACCGCGATACCGTAGGGCACCTCCTGGTTCAGCTCGAGGGTGAGCTTCTCGCGGATCATTTCCGCGATCCGGAACGCGAGGCCCCGATCGGTGAGCTCCTCCGGAGGGTAGAGCGCCGGGGAGCGCGGCAGGAGCGCGGCGATCGTGTCGCGCAGATCCCCGACGTTGTCGGCCTTGAGCGCCGAGAGCGGTACGATGGCGAGAAAGTCATGCCGTGCGCCGAGCTCCGCCAGATACGGGAGCAGTCGCGCGCGCGGGCGCACGCGATCGATCTTGTTCGCTGCCGCGATGGCCGGGCGCGCGGTGCGGACGATGCGCTTGAGCACCAGCTCATCCTCGCGCGTCCATTGCAGCGCTTCCACCACCAGCACCGCCAGGTCCGCGTCCGCGAGCGCCGCGCTGGCGGTGCGATTCATCGCGCGATTCAGTGCGCGGCTCGCCTTCTCGTGCAGCCCGGGCGTATCGACGAAGGCGATCTGCGCCCCGGGCAACGTGCACACCCCGAGGATGCGATGGCGGGTCGTCTGCGGGCGGGGCGTGACGATGCTGAGCTTCTCTCCGACCAGGGCGTTCAGCAGCGTCGACTTGCCGACGTTCGGCCGCCCGACGAGCGCTGCGAAGCCGCAACGGAACTCCGGCGCGGGAGCGGCGCCCGTCATGCGGGCCGGTCCGCGCGCGCATCGGTCTCGATCTCTTCGAGCATGCGCTCGGCGGCCTCCTGCTCCGCGCGGCGGCGGCTCGAGCCCCGTCCCTGCACACGGCGCCCGAGCTCGGGCACCTCGCAGCTCACCTCGAAGGTCTGCGCGTGCTGCTCGCCCTGAGCGCTGAGAATGGCGTAGCGCGGCAGAGTAAGACTGCGCGACTGCAGGTACTCCTGCAAGCGCGTCTTGGCGTCTTTGAGCGCGCCGGCCTCGGGAAGCGCGGCGATCCGCCCGGCAAACAGCCGCGCGATCACCGGCTGCGCGGCGGCGAGTCCGCCGTCGAGAAAGATCGCACCGCAGAGCGCTTCCAGCCCATCGGCCAGAATCGACTGGCGGCGAAAGCCGCCGCTCGAGAGCTCGCCCGACCCGAGCTGCAGCGACTCCCCGAGTCCCAGCGCGCGCGCCACTTCGGCGAGCGGCTCGCGACTCACGAGCCGGGCGCGCAGCCGACTCAGGTCCCCTTCGGACGCCTGCGGAAAGGCCTCGTAGAGCCGTTGCGCGATGGCGAGGTTCAGCACCGCATCCCCGAGGAACTCGAGCCGCTCGTTGTTGGGACCCGAGGCGCTGCGGTGGGTCAGCGCGGCGCGAAACAGCGACAGGTCGCGCGGCTCGTAGCCCACCCGCTCGCGCACCCAGCGTCCTGGCCAGTCGGCGCTCGTCATGTCCTGCGCTTCGGCGCCTCCTCGAGGCTTACCGGCCGCGCCGCTATTCGCCGCCGCTCCCGGCGGTGCGAACCTTCTTATCGAAAGTCACGCGCAGCGACACGTTCGCGAACAGCGGCACCTCATCGTCGTAGGCGGCCTCGATCTGCCAGGCCCCGCCGTCGCGCTTGATCGTGATGTCCTTGGTGGTTGGGAACTCGACCATGTCGATCTCGAAGTGCCGGTCGATCGCGGTACGGATCGGCTGGGCGTCGCTCGCGCTGCGGTTGTCGCTGGCCGCCTGCTCGATGGCCCGCACCACCTTCATGTAGTTGAGGTACACCGGCGTCAGACGGATGCCGGCGTAGGCCAGGATCGCGATCGGCGTGAGCAGGAACAGCCAGCCGATCGTGGTGACACCCTTTTCCCTCTTGCGCATTGATGCAACCCCCAAGGACCTGTTGCCGGTGCAGCGCCCGCTCCCCTCATGGAATGGCGGAGCCGATGCGGCTCCACAGTGGGCCGCCCGAGCGGCGCAGATCCCAATTGAACCAGATCCGGGTGGCCCGGCCGACCAGATTCTCCTCGGGCACGTAACCCCAGTCGCGCCCGTCGTCGCTGTTGTCGCGGTTATCGCCCATCATCAGATAATGCCCCGGCGGCACGTCGCCGACAAACGGGGCCATCTTGCCGCTGCCGGGCGCGTCCTCGTCCCCGCAGACGTAGCCGCGCACGCCGCGCCGGTTGCACCCCGGCAGCACCGGCTGGCGATCGAGCGCCACCGGGCAGAACAGCGCCTCGTGCTCGTGCCTGCCGAGGCGCTCCATCGCGAGCGCCAGGTTCACGTAGCAGCCGTCGTCGTACTTGCGGGGCTCGACCCGCAACTGAAGCGGCTTGCCGTTGATCACGATGCGATTGTCGCGCACCTCGACGTGGTCGCCGGGCAGGCCCACCAGGCGCTTGATGAAGTTGGTCGAGGGATCGACCGGCCAGCGGAATACCACCACATCGCCGCGCTCGGGCTCGCCGACGTCGAGGATCTTGCGGTTGATCACCGGCAGGCGCAGCCCGTAGGCGTACTTGTTGACGATGATGAAGTCGCCGTCGAGCAGCGTCGGCATCATCGAGTCGGAGGGAATCCGGAACGGCTCGAAGACGAACGAGCGCAGCAGCAGCACCACCAGAGCCACCGGGAAGAAGCTGCGCGCGTAGTCGACGGTTCCGGGCTCCGGCGTCAGCGTCGGGTCGCGGCCCGCGGCGCGCGCCGCGGCGCTGCGCCGCGGCGCGATAGCCAAGGCGTCCAGCGCCCACACCAGTCCCGTCGCCACGGTGATCGCCAGCAGCACCGCGCTGAAGTCCAGCCGCTCGGCGAGCAGCAGCCGCAGCACCGCGGCGACGATCAGCACCGGCAGCGCCCCGTACAACAGCCGCATCAGCGGCGCATCGCGTGCTGTCCGGGCGCTCGCGGCGATCGAGCGCTGCGGGCGCAGCAGCCAGTCGTCGACGATGCAGACCACCGTCACGGGCAGCGCCAGCCAGGACAGCAGAACGATGAGCGGCATCAGCGTCTGTAACATGGCAACCCTTATGGTCAATCTCAGTGTTTGCGGCCGACCTGCAGCACCGCGAGAAACGCCTCCTGCGGAATCTCGACGTGTCCGAGCTGCTTCATGCGCTTCTTGCCCTCCTTCTGCTTCTCGAGGAGCTTGCGCTTGCGGGTCACGTCGCCGCCGTAGCATTTCGCGAGCACGTTCTTGCGCAGCGCCTTGACCGTGGCGCGCGCGATGACCGCGCTGCCGATGGCCGCCTGCACCGCCACCTCGAACATCTGCCGCGGGATCAGCTCCTGCATCTTGTCCACCAGCTCGCGGCCGCGCTGATAGGCGCTGTCGCGGTGCACGATGATCGACAGCGCATCGACCTTGTCGCCGTTGATGAGGATATCCAGCTTCACCAGCGGTGCGGCCTGAAAGTGGCTGAACTCGTAATCGAAGGAGGCGTAGCCGCGGCTCGCGGACTTGAGGCGGTCGAAGAAGTCGAGCACCACTTCCGCGAGCGGCAGCTGGTATTGCAGCGACACCTGGGTGCCGAGGTACTGCATCTTGTTCTGCGTACCGCGCTTCTCGGTGCACAGCTTCAGCACCGCGCCGACGTGATCGGGCGGCACCAGGATGTTGGCCACGATGATCGGCTCGCGGATCTCGTCGATGTCGCCGGTCGAGGGAAGCTTGGCGGGATTGTCGACGTACTCGATCGCCCCGCCGGCGCGCGCCACCTCGTATACCACCGTGGGCGCACCCGTCACCAGCGTGAGCTCGTACTCGCGCTCGAGCCGCTCCTGGACGATGTCCATGTGCAGGAGCCCCAGGAACCCGCAGCGAAACCCGAACCCGAGCGCCCCCGACACCTCCGGCTCGTAGTGCAGCGCCGAGTCGTTGAGGCGCAGCTTCGAGAGCGCGTCGCGAAATTTCTCGTAATCCTCCGAGTTGATCGGGAAGAGCCCGGCGAACACCCGCGGCTTGATCTGCTTGAACCCGGGGAGCGGCGCGGCTGCCGGCCGGTTCTCGAGCGTGATGGTGTCGCCGACCGGCGCCCCGTCGATCTCCTTGATGCCCGCCACGACGAACCCCACATCGCCCGCCGAGAGCTCGCGCGCCACCACCGGCTTCGGCGTGAAGCGCCCCAGACGATCGACGAGGTGACTGCGGCCGGTGGACACGACGCGGATCTTGTCGCCGCTCTTCAGGCTCCCGTTCATCACCCGCACCAGCGACACGACGCCGACGTAGTTGTCGAACCAGGAGTCGATGATCAGCGCCTGGAGCGGCGCCGCGGCCGAGCCGCGCGGCGGCGGAATGCGCCGGATGAGGGTCTCGAGAAGCTCGGGCACCCCCTCGCCCGTCTTGGCGCTGACCGGCGCCGCATCGGTCGCCTGGATGCCGATGATCTCCTCGATCTCGCGGGTCACGCGCTCGGGATCGGCCGAGGGCAGGTCAATCTTGTTTATGACCGGCAGCACCTCCAGGCCCTGCTCGATGGCGGTGTTGCAGTTGGCGACACTCTGCGCCTCGACGCCCTGGGAGGCGTCCACCACCAGCAGCGCCCCGTCGCAGGCGGCCAGCGAGCGCGACACTTCATAGGAGAAATCCACGTGCCCGGGCGTATCGATCATGTTCAGCTGGTAGCGCTCGCCGTCGCGCGCGGTGTAGTAGAGCGTCACGCTCTGCGCCTTGATGGTGATCCCGCGTTCGCGCTCGAGCTCCATCGAATCGAGCACCTGTTCGTGCATCTCGCGTTCCGCGAGTCCCCCGCACAGCTGGATGAACCGGTCGGCGAGGGTCGATTTGCCGTGGTCAACGTGTGCGATGATGGAGAAATTACGTATGTGCCGCATGAATCCGCGAGGTACTGCCGCATGCTGCCGCGCCCGAAAGCCCAAGCGGCCGGCGGATTATAGGGAAGTTTGGCCCCGGAAGGAGTGTGCGGGGCCGCGGGGCGAGGCGTGCGGATGCTCAGCCGCCCGCGCCCGGGGGCTGCCGCAGCGCCCGGGCGAGCTCGCCCGGGTCGAGCCGGTGGCGACACACCACCGTGCCGTCGACCAACAGCACCGGAACGTCGAGTCCGTGACGGCGCCGTAGCAGCGGGTCGGCGTCGACGTCGACCACGTCGACCGGGGGAAGCGCGATGCTGCGTCCGAGCTTATCGAGCTCCGCCAACATCTCCTCGCACAGCGCGCAATCGCGGCGATGCACGACGGTCAGGCGCGGCGCCGGCATGTGTCACTTGCCCTGCGCCTTCACTTGGCTTGCGATGAACCGCACGGTGTCCGGCGGAACCTCGCCCACGGCCGTGATCTTGTGACCGTCGACCACGGTCGAGAACGCGGACGAGGAGCCGACCTCGGCGGTCTCGGCCACCGGGGACTCCCCTGCCTTCGCCGCACGTTGCGGCTCGACGAACACCGACACCGAGGCGAGCCCGTCGGTGAACACCAGGTGATCGACGGGGTCGGTCGAGCCCGGAAGCGTCTGGGCGGAGCGGCCGGTCATCTTGAACCCGGGCGGCAGCCGCATCGCACTCCAGGCCATCGCCCCCTCCGCCTGGGCGGGCGGCGGGGTCTCGTTGCGCAACCACTGGAAGCCTTCGGTCGAGACTTCGGTCTTGAAGGCCGAGTCGGGGATGCGCGAGGGGAGCGTGAGGCTCGCGAACACGATCTGCTCGATCACGTGCCCGTGGGTGTCGCACAGCTGGGTCTTGAGCGGCATGGCGGTGGAATCATCGATCCACAGCCGGTAGCCGTAGCGGTACTCGTCCTTGGGCGAGACCGTGATGATGTGGGTGTCGCGACGGTTGAGGCGCGTGCGGCCGACCTCGCGGATGTCGTAGAAGCTCGCGGTCTGATCGGTGACGGCGGGAAAGTCCACCAGGGATTTCTCGGGCGGGCGCCGCTCGACCACGACGGTGCGCTTGTCCGGCAGGTAGCAGCTCAGGCTCGCTCCGGTGCGGACGAACTCCCGGCCCGAGCCGTCGAGGGAGGCCAGCCGCTCGGAGACCGTGCCGTCCTGCACCCGGTGGATGATGCGCAGCATCTCCACGTGGCCGCCGTGCCAGTGCGAGAAGGTACCGTCGTAGTTGCGCGTCGTGAGCGCCTGGTTCATGCGCTCGAGCCAATGCGTCGGCGCTTGCTCCTCGGCCGGCGCCACCCCCGTGGCCGTCCAGGCGAGCGCCAGCGCGGCGAAGTGCTCGTTACGGAATGTTGGCCTGGACATCGTGCGGTTCCTCGCCGGCGGTGATCGACTCGCTCGCGGCGTTGGCCGACTCGCTCGTCATGAAGGCCGAGAGCAGATTGCGCCGTGCGACGGGCGAGGACACCATGCTGTGCGCCACGACGTAGTTCGCGAGCGTCGTGCTCGGCACGAGCATCGCTCGCGCCGCGGGCGCGCGCGGCACCACGTAGCTCACGCCCTGACCGGGGGCGATCGCGTCCGCGGTCGCGCGGGCCGTGGTCTGGGCGGTCCGCTGCGCGCTCAGCGTTGCCCCGGAGAGCGGGCCCTGCGCCCGCAGCCACAGAACGGAGACGGCGGCCACCCCGGCGGCCATCGCAGCCCCGGCGATCGGCTGCCACCAGCGCAGCGCTGCGCGCCGGACACCGTGCGCGGCGGCCGAGCCGCTGAGCGCCGGCTCGGTCAAAATGACCGCGCTCACCCGGCCGGCGAGCGGCGGGTTGAGCGACACGCCGCGCTCGGAGCGGATCGCCGCGCCGATGACCGCATAGCGGCCCCAGCGGGATTTCAGCTGCTCGTCGCGCGACAGCCGCCGCGCGAGCAGCTCGCACTGCTCCGGCGCCAGCTCGTCGTCGAACATGGCCGATAACTGACTGTCGAGCTCCTCGTTCATCCGATCTCCTCCGCGCGTCCCAGACCGCCCTCGAAGACCTCCCGCAGGCGGCGGTCGATGGCCTCGCGCGCCCTGAAGATGCGCGAGCGCACAGTTCCCACGGGGCAGGCCATGGCCGCGGCAATCTCCTCGTAGGACAGCCCCTCGAGCTCGCGCAGCACGATCGCGGTGCGTAAGTCCTCCGGCAGGGCGTCAATCGCGGCGTTGACGGTCGAGCGGATCTCGTCCGTCAAAACCAGACCCTCCGGGGTCTCGGCATCCTTCATTCGGCTTTGCATGTCATAGGACTCTTCGTTGCTGCGGTCGAGGTCATATTCGATGGGGCTGCGATCACGGGAGACCACGGCGTTCTTCGCGGTGTTAATGGCTATGCGATACAGCCAGGTGTAGAAGGCGCTGTCGCCGCGAAACTGCGGCAGAGCCCGATAGGCCTTGATGAAGGCCTCCTGAGCGATATCCTCCGCCTCGGCTGGGTTGCGCACGTAGCGCATGACCAGCTTGACGAGTTTGTGCTGGTACTTGAGCACCAGCGCATCGAATGCCCCCTTGTCTCCGCGTTGGACGCGGCGTACCAGGCTCAGATCACTTGCATCGGCGCCCATGCACGCCCCCATCTCCCTTGCAGCAGGGCGGCCGTGCCGTGCGCTCAAGTAGACTCTGACCTCACCCGAAAGTTCATCAGCGACAACCGGCGGCACAGCCGCTCGTACACCTCAGAATAGCGCCGACCCACCCTCTTTAGCGACATAAGCCCGGATCGCCCCAGCCAGGGCCGCCAGATGGGGCTCGGGCGGGGTGCTTTCGCCCAGCAGGTACGCCGCCAGCACGGGGTCGGGGAGCGAGAGCAGCTCTTCCAGCGCCTGCCGCTCCCGCGGGCAGGCGTCGGGGAGGGCATGGTGCGCGAAGCGCTCGAGCATCACGTCGAGCTCCTTCATGCCGCGGCGGCAGCGCCAGACGAGCCGCCGCGCCTCGGTTTCGAGCGGGGCGGGGGAGGAGGCGGGCCCGGGCGGGTGTGGTGCGACCACGTTCAGCTCTGGCGCTCGACCAGCATCTTCTTGATCTCCGCGATCGCCCGCGCGGGATTCAGGTCCTTCGGGCACACGTCGGTGCAATTCATGATCGTGTGGCAGCGGTAGAGCCGGAAGGGGTCCTCGAGCTCATCCAGCCGCTCGCCGGTCGCCTCGTCGCGGCTGTCGATGATCCAGCGGTAAGCGGCCAGGAGCGCGGCGGGACCGAGGAAGCGCTCGCTGTTCCACCAGTAGCTCGGGCAGGCGGTCGAGCAGCAGGCGCACAGGATGCACGCCGCCGGCCGGTCGATGCGCTCCTGGTCTTCCTTCGACTGCAGCCGCTCCCGATCCGGGGGCGCCGGGGTACGCGTCTGCAGCCAGGGCTTCACTGCCGCGTACTGCGCGTAGAAGTTCGTGAGGTCCGGGACCAGATCCTTCACCACCGGCATGTGCGGCAGCGGGTAGATGCGGATTTCGGCGGGCAGATCCGCCGTCGCCGTGGTGCAGGCGAGGCGGTTGACGCCGTTGATGTTCATCGCGCACGAGCCGCAGATGCCCTCGCGGCACGAGCGGCGGAAGGTGAGCGAGGAATCGATGGCGGCTTTGATCTGGATCAGCGCATCGAGCACCATCGGACCGACGCTCCCGCTCTCGAGCTGGAAGGTGTCCAGGCGCGGGTTGGCGCCGGAATCGGGATCGAAGCGATAGATGCGGAGCGTCCGAACGCCGGAGGCACCCGCCGGCGCGGCGTGGGTGACGCCTTTCACGACGCGGGAGTTCGGGGGCAGGCGGAAGTCGGCCATGGGCTTCAGTGCCTTCTCAGTAGGTGCGCGCCCGGGGCGGAATCGACTCGACTTCGCCCGTCATGGTATTGAGATGCACCGGGCGGTAGTCGAAGCGGGCACGCCGCGGCCCCTCGACCCATACCAGCGTGTGCTTGAGCCAGCCGCGGTCGTCGCGCTGCGGAAAATCCTCGCGGGCGTGCGCGCCGCGGCTCTCGGTGCGATTGGCGGCCGAGTGGATGGTGGCCGTCGCCTGCAGCAGCAGGTTCTCGAGCTCGAGGGTCTCGATGAGATCGGTGTTCCAGACGAGCGAGCGATCGCTGATCCGCACCTCGGCGAAGGAATCGAAGGTCGCGCCGAGCCGCTGGATACCCTGAGCGAGGCTTTCCCCGCTGCGAAATACCGCGGCGTCGAGCTGCATGGTCTTCTGCATCTCGGTGCGGATCGCCGCCGTCGGGCGCTTGCCGTTGGCGCGGCGCAGCCGGTCGAGCCGCTCGAGAGCTGCCTGGCCGGCATCCTTCGGCAAGGGCCGCTGGCGGCTCCCGGGCTCAAGGGCTTCCGCGCAGCGCCGCGCCGCCTCGCGTCCGAAGACCACCAGATCGAGCAGCGAGTTGCTCCCGAGGCGGTTGGCGCCGTGCACCGACACGCAGGCCGCCTCCCCGACCGTCATGAGCCCCGGGACGATGCAGTCCGGATCGCCGCCCTTCGGGCAGACCACCTCGCCGTGATAGTTGCAGGGAATCCCGCCCATGTTGTAGTGCGCGGTCGGCTGAACCGGAATGGGCTCGCGCGTGACGTCGACGCCCGCGAAAATGCGCGCCGTCTCCGAGATTCCCGGCAGCCGCTCGTGGATCACGTCGGCGCCGAGGTGCTCGAGGTGCAGCGCGATGTGATCGCGCTCGGGGCCGACCCCGCGCCCCTCGCGGATCTCGACCGTCATCGCCCGGCTCACGACGTCGCGCGAGGCGAGGTCCTTGGCGTTCGGGGCGTACCGCTCCATGAAGCGCTCGCCCCTCGAGTTGGTGAGGTAGCCGCCCTCGCCGCGCGCCCCTTCGGTGATCAGGCAGCCCGCCCCGTAGATGCCGGTCGGATGGAACTGCACGAACTCCATGTCCTGAAGCGGCAGCCCCGCGCGCAGCACCATGGCGTTGCCGTCGCCGGTGCAGGAGTGGGCCGAGGTGCAGGAGAAATAAGTGCGCCCGTAGCCGCCGGTCGCGAGGATGGTACGCTCGGCGCGGAAGCGGTGCAGCGTGCCCTCGTTCATGTCGAGCGCCACGATGCCGCGGCAGACCCCCTCCTCCATGATCAGGTCGATGGCGAAGTACTCGATGAAGAACGTCGCCGCGTGGCGGAGCGACTGCTGGTAGAGGGTGTGCAGCATCGCGTGCCCGGTGCGGTCGGCCGCGGCGCAGGTGCGCTGCGCGACGCCCTTGCCGAAGTGAGTCGTCATGCCGCCGAACGGGCGCTGGTAGATGCGGCCGGATTCGGTGCGCGAGAACGGCACCCCATAGTGCTCGAGCTCGATTACGGCCGCCGGGGCCTCCTTGCACATCAGCTCGATCGCGTCCTGATCGCCGAGCCAGTCCGAGCCCTTGACGGTGTCGTACATGTGCCAGCGCCAGTCGTCCTCGCCCATGTTGCCGAGCGCGGCGCTGATACCGCCCTGCGCGGCCACGGTGTGGCTGCGGGTCGGGAAGAGCTTGCTGATGCAGGCGGTCGACAGGCCGCTCTCGGCGAGCCCGAGCGTGGCGCGCAGCCCCGCACCTCCCGCTCCGACGACGATCACGTCGTAGCTGTGATCGATGAGCTCGTACGCGCTCATGGCGCGGCCCCGAGCGCCACCCTGAGGACGGCCACGACCCCCGCCCCCGCGAGCAGCACGTGCGCGAACATGAGGAGGACGAGCGTCACGGTCCGCGCGGGCGCGCCGTGAACGTAGTCCTCGACCACGACCCGCAGGCCGAGCTGCGAGTGCCAGGCGCCGACGAGCACGAGGAGAACGAGCAGCAGCGCCGTCCAGCTCTGGCCCATCCACGCGACCACGGTCGCGTGATCGTGCGAGGGAAGCGAGAGCAGCGACACCACGAACCACACCGAGAGCGGCACCAGCGCCACCGAAGTCAGCCGCTGAGCCCACCAGTGATGCGTGCCCTGTTTCGCGGAGCCCGTGCCCAGCACCTTCCCGAGCGGGCTGCGCAGGCTCACGGCGCGCGCGCTCCCGCGAGCCAGGCGCAGTAAGCCACGAGGAGCGCGAGCGCGAGGCTCACCCCCACCACGAGCCAGGCGCTGCGCTCCGACTGCTTGCGCTCGAGCCCGCGGCCGGTGTCCCACACGAGGTGGCGGATTCCCGCGGTGAGGTGATAGCTGAACGCGAGGATGAGCGCGGCAAAGAGCGGCCGCATGAGAGGCAGCGACAGCACGCGCATGGCACGCGCCTGGGCCTGTGCCCCTCCGGCCACCGCCAGGAGCCAGTACACGAGCAGCGGCAGTCCGAGCGAGAGCGCGAGTCCCGCGAAGCGATTGAGGATGGACGTCGTCAGGGTGTACTTGAACTTGTACACCGACAGGTGAGGCGACAGCGGCCGCGGCGGCATACACTAAAAATCGATGCAGCGGCCGTTCTTTTCCCAGTCCCCGAAACGCGTGGGCTCGGGTCCCGCGCGGCCACCGAGCTCGTGCGGCCCGCTCACCCGCCGCGGCTCTGCGTCGGCGGGAACTGCGGGATCGGCGGGATCGGTGGGCGGAGTCGAAAAAGATTCTTCGGGGTTCTTGCGATGCGGCGTCGGCATACCCATTGAGTCTGCCAGAATTCGCAAGCGGCAGCCACGGAAAAGCTAAGGAAAAACAACGGTCAACTGGATGCACACTGGATGGAACAGCGTGTCGCTCGACTCCCTCGGCGTGCTCCGCGCGAGCGGCGCGGACGTCGTGCCGTTCCTGCAGGGACAGCTGTCGAACGACCTGGAGCGGCTCGCTCCCGAGCGCTCCCTCCTCGCTGGCTATCACAACGCGCAGGGCCGCGTGATCGCGCTGCTGCGCCTGGTGCAGGCCGCGCCGGGAGAGGTGCTGGCGGTGCTGCCGCGCGAGCTCGCGGCGGCAGTCGCGAGCCGGCTCGCGAAGTTCATTCTCCGCGCGAAGGTGAAGGTGGCGGACGAATCGGCCGCCTGGCAGATCGCGGGAATCATCGCACCCGCCGAGTCCGCGAGCCCCGCGACGCCGCCCGCGGGCGCGTTGCCGCATTCGCTGCATGGGGTCGCGAGATTCGGCGGCTCGATCGCGGTGCGCGTCGCCGCGGAGCCGGGACGTTGGCTGCTGCTGTCGCCGGTCGGCGCGGTTTCCCAGCCGCACACGCCCGCGGCGCTGTCGGAGCTTGCGCCCGCGCCGCCTGCGACCTGGGAGCGGCTGTCGGTCGCGGCCGGGGAGCCCGAGGTGTACGCGGTGACCTCGGAGCAGTTCGTGGCGCAGATGCTGAATCTCGACGTCCTCGGCGCCATCGCCTTCGACAAGGGGTGCTACACGGGACAGGAGATCATTGCGCGGGCGCACTATCGCGGCCGCGTGAAGCGGCGCATGCAGCGCTTTCTTACGGATGCGCCGACGGCGCTGGAGCCGGGCGGCTCGAGTGTATTGCCAGACGGGCGGAGCTTGCGGGTCGTGCGCGCGATCGCGCACTCGGACGGCCGTTGTGAGTTCCTGGCCGTGACCGCTCTGGCAACCGCCGAGGGTGCGCCGGGCGCGGACGCCGCGTCGGCGGCCGACGGCTCGGCAGGGGCCGACGGCGCGGCAGGCACGTCGACGGCCGCAGCGCCTCTGCACGCGCAACGGCTCGAGCTGCCGTACTCATTGCCTGATTGAATCGACTGCCGCTATGAAGCCCCCGCGGACAGAAAGCCCCTGCGGACGATAGTTCCGCATTCGCGCAACTATTGTTCGAAGGTACCGGGGCTGATTTCGCTTTCCTGTCAGCCACATACGGCCGGATTGTCCGGCGACGACAGTTACGTCTGCGTGCACCTGTTGCAGCAGACACCCCTCGCACACTCCCCGCTTCTCACCGCTCAGTCGGCTTCCGGCCGCATGTGCGGGAACAGGATGACGTCGCGGATCGAGGGCGAGTCGGTGAAGAACATGACCAGCCGGTCGATGCCGACGCCGAGACCCGCGGCGGGCGGCATGCCGTACTCGAGCGCGCGCACGTAGTCGGCGTCGTAGAACATCGCCTCCTCATCGCCGGCGCACCGCCGCGCCGCCTGCGCGCGGAAGCGCGCCGCCTGCTCCTCCGGGTCGTTGAGCTCGGAGAAACCGTTGGCGATTTCGCGTCCGGCGAGGAAGAACTCGAAGCGATCCGCGATGAAGGGGTCGGTATCGTTCGGCCGCGACAGCGGTGACACCTCCACGGGGTAGGCGTACACAAAGGTCGGATCGAGGAGCTTGCTCTCCGCGGTCTTCTCGAACAGCTCGATCTGGAGCTTCCCGACTCCGTCGCCCGGCTCGACCTTGACGCCGAGCTGCTCGCAGCGCCTGCGCAGGTAAGTCAGGTCTCGCAGCGACAGCGGATCGATTCCCGGGCAGTGCTCGATGATAGCCTGCTCGACCGTGAGTCGCGCGAACGGCCGCGAGAGATCGTAGCTGCGCCCCTGGTAGGCGATCTCCTGCCTGCCGTGGAGCGCGTCGGCGAGCCCCTGGATCGCCTTTTCGATCCAGTCCATGAGCTCACGGTAGTCGGCGTACGCGAGGTATAGCTCGAGCATCGTGAATTCGGGGTTGTGCTGCGTCGACAGGCCTTCGTTGCGGAAGTTGCGGTTGATCTCGTACACGCGCTCGAAGCCGCCGACGATGAGACGCTTCAGGTACAGCTCCGGCGCGATGCGCAGGTACATGTCGAGATCGAGCGCGTTGTGATGCGTGCGGAAGGGGCGCGCCGTGGCCCCGCCGGGTATCGGCTGCATCATCGGCGTCTCGACCTCGAGGAAGTCGAGCGCATCGAGGAAGTCACGCAGGTAGCGGACGATGCGCGCGCGAGTGCGGAAGACGTTGCGGCTCGCCTCGTTCACGATCAGGTCGAGGTAGCGCCGCCGGTAGCGCGTTTCGGTGTCGGCGAGCCCGTGCCACTTGTCGGGCAGCGGCCGCAGCGACTTCACCAGCAGCCGCAGCGCCTCGACGCGCACCGAGAGCTCGCCGGTCTTGGTGCGGAACAACACGCCGCCCGCGGCCAGGGTGTCGCCGACGTCGAAGCCCTTGAAGGCGTCGTACGCCTCGCCGAGGGTCTCCTGCTGCAGGTAGAGCTGAATCTGCCCGGTGCGGTCGGCGATCTTGGCGAAGCTCGCCTTGCCCATGAGGCGCTTGAACATCAGCCGCCCGCCGACCTTGACGCGCGTCGGATTGGCCTCGAGCCACTCGCCGCTCCTCTCGCCGAAAGCGTCGTGCAGCTGCCCGGCGAGAGCGTCGCGGCGGAAATCGTTCGGAAATGGGCTCCCGTGGCGGCGCAGCTCCGCGAGCTTCGCGCGCCGCTCGGCGATCAGCTTGTGCTCGTCGCCCCCGTCATCGCTGCCGTTTCCGCCCCGGCCTCCGGCTGCGCCGGCCGCTTTGCCCTGCGCCATCTCTATAAGCCCGCCTTGAGCGAGGCCTCCATGAACTGATCGAGGTCGCCGTCGAGCACCGCGGCGGTGTTGCCGACCTCCACCCCGGTGCGCAGGTCCTTGATGCGCGATTGGTCGAGGACGTAGGAGCGGATCTGGTTGCCCCAGCTCACGTCCGACTTGGAATCCTCGAGCACCCGGGCGGCGGCGTCGCGCTTGTTGACTTCCAGCTCGTAGAGCTTCGCCTTGAGCATCTTCATGGCGGTGGAGCGGTTCTTGTGCTGGCTGCGCTCGTTCTGGCAGGCGGCCACGATGCCGGTCGGCAGATGCGTGATGCGCACGGCCGACTCGGTCTTGTTGACGTGCTGGCCGCCGGCGCCTGAGGAGCGGTAGACGTCGACCTTCAGGTCCGCGGGATTCACCTCGATCTCGATATCGTCGTCGATCTCGGGCGACACGAACACGGACGCGAACGAGGTATGGCGGCGGTTGCCGGCGTCGAAGGGCGACTTGCGCACCAGGCGATGCACCCCGGTCTCGGTGCGCAGCCAGCCGTAGGCGTATTCGCCCTGCACTTCGACGCTCGCGCTCTTGATGCCGGCCACTTCCCCGGGACTCGAATCGATCACCTCGCAGCGGAAGCCGCGCGCAGCGCCCCAGCGCAGGTACATGCGCAGCAGCATCTGCGCCCAGTCCTGCGCCTCGGTGCCGCCGGCCCCGGCTTGGATGTCGAGAAAGGCGTTGTGCGAGTCCATCTCCCCGCGGAACATCCGCTTCAGCTCCAGATGCCGCACCTCGGCCTCGAGGCGCTGCGCGTCGCGCTCGATGTCGCGCGCGGCGGGCTCATCCCCCTCGGCCTCGGCGAGCGCGAGGAGCTCGGCAGCCTCGCCGATGCCCTTCGTGGCGCGATCGATCTCCCCGACGTCGCTCGTCAGCCGGGCGCGCTCGCGCCCGAGCTCCTGCGCCCGGGCCGGGTTCGACCAGACGGCGGGATCCTCCAGCTCGCGTGCCACTTCTTCCAGCCTCTCTTTCTTATGGTCGTACTCAAAGAAACCCCCGAAGCGAGGTCGTGCGTTCACCCAGATCCTTGAGTTGGCGCTTGAGCTGGTTGACTTCCATATCGAGAAATCCTGAAGCCGCCGCGGTGCGCGCGTGCTGACGCATCGAGGATGCTAACACACTGCGGCGCGGATCTAAGGCGAGCCGCGGCGCGCAGCTTCAGCGTGCGGCGGCCGGCGCGTGATCGGCGGGCAGCAGGTGATCGATGAGCAGCTGCAGCCGCCGCTCGCCCTGGTACTCGTTCACCGCGAGGCGATAGACGAGCTGCGCCATGCCCGCCGGGGGCACGAACTGCTCGCCCTCCACGAGGTGGTTGAAGGCGATCGCGTCGAAGGCGCGCCCGCCGCGCGCCACCTCCACCCACATCTTCACGTGCCGTGCGCCGATCAGCCGTGCGCTGCGGATACTGAACAGCCCGTCGAAACACGGCTCGGGGAACGCCTGCCCCCACGGGCCGCCGGCGCGCAGCGCCTGGGCGGTATCGAGCGCGATCTCCTCGGGCGCGAGCTCGCCGTCGGTCTCGATCGCATCCCTGGCGCCGGCGCCCGCGCTCCAGCGGGCCACTTCCTCGTCGAAGGCGCGCGCAAAGGGATCGAGGCGGGCGCGCTCGAGCGTCAGCCCCGCCGCCATGGCGTGACCGCCGAATCGATGGATGAGATCGGGGTGGCGCGCGGCGATGAGCGCGAGCACGTCGCGGATGTGGATGCCGGCCACCGAGCGGGCCGAGCCGCGCAGTGTCGACTCGTCGGCGACCGCGAACGCAATCACCGGGCGGCGCAGCCGCTCCGCCACGCGGCCCGCGACGAGGCCTACGACACCCTGATGCCAGCTCGCATCGAACAGGCACACCCCGCTCCTCTGCGGCGCGCCGGGCTGCGGATCGGACAGCGCGCGGACCGCGCCGAGCGCCTCCTGCTGCATGCGCGCCTCGATCGCCCGGCGCTCCTGGTTGAGCTCATCGAGGCGCGCCGCCAGCTCCCCGGCGCCGCCCGCGTCGTCGGCGAGCAGGCAGCGGATGCCGATGCTCATGTCGTCGAGGCGGCCGGCGGCGTTCAGGCGCGGCGCGACGGCAAAGGCGAGGTCCGCCGCGGAGAGCTCCGGCCCGGCGCGGTCGGCGATGGCGAGCAGCGCGCGGATACCGGCCGTGCAGCGACCGGCGCGGATGCGCTTCAGGCCCTGCGCGACCAGCACCCGATTGTTGGCATCGAGCGGCACCACGTCCGCCACCGTGCCGAGCGCCACGAGATCCAGCAGCTGTGCGGCGGCGGCCGTGGCGGCGCTCGCGAGCCCAAGCTCCTCGAGCCGCCGCGCGAGGGCCGCGACGACGTAGAACGCCACCCCCACGCCCGCGAGCGCGCGGCTGCCGAAGCGGCTGCCCTCGAGGTTCGGATTGACGATCACGTTGGCGTCGGGAAGCTCGGCGCCCGGCAGATGATGATCGGTGATCAGCACGTCGATCCCGCGCGAGCGGGCGGCGGCGACGCCGGCGTTGCTCGAGATGCCGTTGTCCACAGTGACGATGAGCGTCGGCGCGCGCGTCGCGGCGAGCGCCACGATCTCGGGGGTGAGTCCGTAGCCGAACTCAAACCGATTCGGCACCAGAAAGTCCACCGCGGCGAAGCCGAAGCCGGTGAGCGCCCGCACCATGAGCGCGCTGCTGGTGGCGCCGTCGGCGTCGAAATCCCCGATGATCAGCACGCGCCCCGCGGCGCGGTGCGCGAGCAGCAGCTCCACGGCCGCTGGTGTCCCTTCGAGCGTCCCGACCGGCAACAGCCGCGCCAGCGAAGTGTCGAGCTCAGTGAGGCTGCGCACGCCGCGCGCGGCATACACGCGGCCGAGCACCGGGTGCAGATTCGTCCCGAGCGGCGTGCCCGGCTGCAGCGCCGTGCGCCGCACCACGCGCAGCCTCATGCGAAGCCCGCGAGGCCCGCGGCGCGCGCCCGCCGCCAGACTCTCAGGTGGCTGTGGCGGCGCAAACTCACGAGCGTGTCGTTCGCGATCAGCGTCACGCCGTCGACCTCGCCGCGGCGCAACGCCTCGAGTGAGGGAGACACGAAGCGGGCATCGAGACGGGACATCGCGTCGGCGAGCGTCGACTCCGCATCGCGCTCGAGCTCCGCGCCCACGTCCACGATCAGCACGGCGCCTGCGGCGCCAGCCGCGCTCGCAACATCCTCGAACCGCTCCGGCAGACCCCGGCACTCGCTCCCGAGAAGCTCCCAGAGACCTCGGAGGTAGGCCTCCGAGCCGAACGCCAGGGGAGTTCCATGCGTCGCGCGCCGCTCGGGCGGCGCGGGCTCGCCTGTCGCGCCCCACGGCCACAGCGTCGTGACCGGGGGGTCGCCGCGTCGCCGGCGAGTGTCGTTCAGCTCCTGCGCGTGCAGCCACATCTCGACCTCGGAGAGAAAGCGCCGCAGCGGGGCGGCGGCAGCTCCCCGCGGCAACGCGACTGCCACGTCGCCGCCGGCCCAACGGGCGGGCTCGAGGGTCGGGACTGCGGCGATGCCGGGCGTCTCGAGAAGGAAGTCCCCCGAGGGCAGGGGCGTCAGCGCCAAGCCGGAAGGGCCGAAAGCCTCCTTGAAAGCATGGGCCAGAGCCGTGAGCTCAGCGAGCGCCAGGCGGAGGATGCCGCGATGCTCGAGGTGCGTTCCCGAGCGGTGCACGGAGAGCTCCAGGGGCGTGGCGATCCACGGCGTGCCGATGCCGCCGCCGTTCGCGGCGGCGGCTGCGATGCGCGCGGGCGCCGCGGCGGCGAGATCGGGGCGCCCCAGGGAGCCGGCGAGCCATGCTCGCCAGCCGTGCCCGAGGCTCGTGCGCTCCCCGAAGCGAGTCGCGGACTCGATTCCCGGGAGCGCGCCGCGCTGCGCCGCAGCGCCCAGGGGCGCATCGTGCTTCAGATACAGGTCGGCGATGACGATGACGATCTCGGGCACGGGCGGTATCGTACCGTCGAATGAAGTTCACGCTCGAACCGGCCTCCCGGGCCAACCTGATCCGGGGCTATTCGGCCACCGAGATCCGCATCGGGGAGCAGCGCGTGCAAAGCAGCTGCATCGTGACTGCGGAACGGTTGATCACCGACTGGGAGCCGCAGAGCTTTGCGGAGCTGCGCGCCGTCCACCTCGAGCCGCTCCTGGCGCTCTCCCCCGAGCTGGTGCTGCTCGGCACGGGCGCGACGCAGCGCTTTGCGCCGCCCGAGGTGCGCGCCGTCCTCGCCGCGCGCGGGGTGGGACTCGAGGCGATGCACCTCGGCGCGGCATGCCGCACGTACAATGTTCTCGTTCAGGAAGAGCGGCGGGTCGCCGCCGCGTTGTTTCTGAGTTAGGGCCCTGCCCGGGCCCGAAGGCACCCGGCAGAAGACACAAGGGGAGGGCTCAACCAACCAAACAATCATTCGAAGCTGACAGACTCGAACAATTGCACTTTTTTTCTTGTTGGAAACCTTCTTGCTGTTATCTCTCCCTCCGCCCTGTGTCTTCTGCCCGGTGCCCTCCTCGGTCCTTTGCTGTCGTTGTTAGGAGACAGGTGACACATGTTAAACACGTCGCAGAAGTCCATGCAACTGGTTTGAGTCCTAATGGTTTCTTCCCAGGTCGAATCAGGGCGAAATTACCGGCTGATGCGCTTTCCCTACAGGTTTTCGCCCGATTCTCGCCGGTGCGCCGCGCTTTTTTCTCTTAAATAGTTTTAAACTTCAGCTGGTTACCGGATCTTTATCACCTCGAGTCTCCTGACTCCCCCAAAAGCACGGGCGTAAGCTCAGGGGGCCGCCGGGAGCGTCGGAGCCTCGCCTCGCCAGAACCCCCCGCTGCTCCATGCCCGCCACGCGAAACGAAGCCAGCGAGCCAGGGCCAGCGCCACCCATAGTGCCCAGGCGAACATGATCGCGCGGTAGACCCACAGGGGGAGGCTGTAGACCACCGGGCGCGGCAGCGCCGACGCAGTGCGGTCGAGGAACCAGCCGAAGGTGTGATCCCCCGAGCCGGGTCCCGCCACGCCCATGTCGGGGGAAGCCAGGAGTCCATAGCGCACGCCGGAGAGGATGAGGGTCGCGACGGCCACCAGCGTGAGCACCGCGAGCGCGCACTGCAGCAGGTTGAATTGCCACCGTGTAACGCGGTGGGCGCCCCGCCAGCGCTCCCGCCAGCGCATCGCGAACAGCCATGCGGCGACCGTCACCAGCACCGACCAGGAGAGTGTCGACAGTCCCAATCCGAGCAGCAGCCATTCCGTGGTGCGCAGCGGCGACTGCGGCCATCGCCCGAGCAGGCTTGCGACCACGATGAACACCAGGAGCTCACCCCAGTAGAGAAAAGCCGGCCCCACCCCGGCGCCGAACGCCATCAACGGCCAGCGATCGGCGGGCAGAGCGATGTTCGTGGCGACATTGCCGGATGGCGCGCGAAGATCGACCGCATCCGGGCTCGATGCCGGCGACTCGCCCTGCTGCGAGCGCCAGCCGATGCTGACCGTGTGCTGGCCCGGCAGGATCGACAGGGGGAGCTCGCCGCCGTCAGGTCGGATCTGCGTCGGCGAGCCGTCGACCGCCACGTGGGTGACGCTGCCATCCTTCGGCAGCTGGATCGTGTGGCGCCCGCCCTGAGTGCTGCGGTAACGAATCTCGAGCTCGTGGTCCGAGGTGCGGCGGCCGATCGTGACGGCCTGTCGCACCGTATCGATGGCGAGCGTGCGACCGGGCACCGCCGGGGGCCGCGACACGCTGAGATCGAGTCGCTCCCCGACCCGTGGACGATATTCGAAGACCCAGGAGACGGAGCCCAGATCCTCGGGTAACACGGCCGGCAGCCCGCTGAACGCGACCCGCCACTGCGGGTTGACCGTGAAGCGCCAGATCTCGGCGCGGGCCGGCGCCGCGTCGAAGCGCAGCGAGAGCGCGTCCCGGTGCGCCAGGCTCGAAGTCCACTCGCGCTGCCGCTGACCGGCCGCGAGCCCCACGAGTGCGACGCCCTCACCACGCACCTCCAGGCCCTCGGAAAGCACCGACTCACCGGGCATCAGTGGCACGGCTACCGTGAATGCGGCGGACTGCGGCGCCACGCGCTCGACGCTCGTGGTTACCGACCAGTCGAGATCGAAGCGAATGTCGCGGATGACCCGCACGAAGGCCGGGAAGTCCGCGCTCCCCGCCCAGGACGGGCTCGCGGCCGCCGAACCGGCGTGTGGCTGGCGCGACAGATTGAGCGCACCCGAGACCAGTCGTCCGGCGGTGACGCCCGAGGTATCCCAGCCCGCGGCGTCGACCGAGAGGGTGCGCGGCGCGAGTGGAAAGGCGAGCGAAAGCTCGTCGCCGAGCGTGCGCCCGACGATCCGAATCGTGTGCGCACCACTCCTGAGCGGGACCCACAGCGCATCATCGGGCTCACGCGCGACTGCGAGCGCCGAGGCGCCGTCCACCGCCAGCGTCTCGATCCGCCAGTGATCTCCCGCGGAGGGCACCGGCAGCGCGAGCGGCGCCAGCGCACTCGCCTCGAGCTCGATGCGGATCGCGTCACCCGCGAGGTGAACCTGCGCCCGCATGATCTCCGCGCATGTCGGAGCACACGGCGGCGCCTCGGTGAGGCGCTCGCGCAGCTCGTTGAGCAGCGCCGCATCGGGGGTCGACTGCGCGGGCGCCGCGCCCGGCGCGGCGGCGAGAACGCACGAGAGCAGCAGAGCGGCCGCAGCGCTCCCCCGCGCCAGGAACTGCCCGAGGGCAGGCCGTGGGCCGAAGCTCGCGCGCGCCAGTGCGATGAAGAGCAGCGCCAACAGGGCCACGCCCGCTATGCGCCATACCGCCACCGCCACGGGGCCGAGCACGACGAAGCGCACGGTCTGGTCCGGCTCGACGGGACCCGACCACCCGAAAGGATGCGCTCCATAGTTCCAGGCCGGAATCCCCGGCCCCGCCTGGATGAGCGTGCCGGGCGCGTAGCGCGCGACCACCTCCGTCGGAGCCACCGCCCGGTTTGCGGTGACCTTGAATGACTCGCTGCCGAGCCTGGCTTTCGCCTCAGGCGCTGCCGGGGCTGCTTCGGGTGCGGGTGCGGCCGCGGGTACGCCTGCGACCCCCTGCTGGATGCTGGTCATGATCGGCGGCGGCTGCGGAGGCGCCGGCATGTCGAGACGCGCGGCGCGGCTCCTCACTGGCTGCACCTCGTAGCCGCCGACCTCCAGCTGCGGATAGATCGCGTGCCGCACCTCGGTCCACATGAACGGGACCAGGGCGAGGCCGAGCAGCGCGAAACTCACCGTCCGGTAGAGGCTCGCCGTCCGCGCGAGGCGCCCAGGCGGTGCCGCGCGCGCGAGCGCGATGGCCGCGAGCAGGTTGCCCCAGGCCCAGATGAAACCGGGGGCGGCCTGGTGCATCAGCAGGAGACCCGTGGCCGCGACCGCCGCTGTGACCGGCCCGGCTACCCAGTACGAGAACACGACCACCACCAGCACCCCGAACAGACTCCACAAACCCCACCCATCGAGCCAGGCTGTCGGAGACTGATCGGCGCCGACGACCGCGAGCAGCCGATGCCCCGGCGGCAGAAACAGCTCGCCCGACACTCCCTCGAAGCTGCTCGTCCAGCCGGTTGCCGGCAGGCGGCTGAACGGATGCGCGCTGCGCGCGAGCGTCACGAGCTGCACGGTAGGAGTGCGCACCTCGACGCCGGTCTCGCCGGCCGGGGCAGAGCTCGTGACCAGCAGCGACTCGGAACCGCTGCGCGCGCTGGCGAGCTCGTACGGCTCGCGCATCGCCAGACGCCAGTCGCGTCGCAGCGTCCCGCTGAGGTCGTCGACTGCGGTGAACCCCTCGTGATCGAAGTCGAGCCACAGGCGGCGCGACAGGCGCAGACGGTTCTGGTCCATGTTGGCGAGCCCACGGCTGCGCTCGACGATCTTGAGCTGCGACCCCGGCTGCATCCGGAATGCCGGATGGCCGCGCCACTCCCCGGGCACGTTGGCCTGCAACGGATCGATGCCGGCCACGCCTTCCACCGCGGCGACGCGCAGGCGATCGTTGGCTGCGAAGCTCCACACCTCGTCCGGAGCCGGCCCCGATCGAGGCGGTGAGGAGAGCGCCGCGGCGGGCTGCGCCTGGCGAGCGTCGAGCGCCAGCTCGAAACGGCCGGCCCGCACCTGAACTCGCAGACGCCCGTCCGGCTCGAGCCGGGCCGGCAACTCGCCCTCGAGCGAAACCGGGATGAAGCCCTCCGGCAACGTCTGCTCGAGCAGCTCCTCGCGCGCGTCTCCGGCCACTCGCAAGCGCAGGCGCGTGAAGAGGCGCAGCGGAATATCGTCCCGGATCAGCCGGTAGATCTGTACCTCGAGCTGGCGCGGCTCGGCGGCGGAGCTTTGGCGCCCGAGAGCCAACGACGCGCCGTCGCGCTGAGGTCGCGCCACCTGCCGCCCGTCGACGACGAGATCGAGGAGCGCGGTCTGCAACGGGATCGTGAGGGACTCGGGCCGGACCTGCCACGCGAAGGCGCCACTCAGCTGGTGCGCACCGGCGGTGAGCCGCACCTGCGGCACGCCCTCGCGCCCGACCAGCGCTGCGCTGCGTCCGTCGACCCGCACCTCTTCGGGCCAGCGCACGAGATCCCCGGGCAGCGCAACCCAGCTCTCGGTGTAGACCTGCCAGCGCTGACTGAAACGTCCGCCGTGCGCGTCCACGTTGAGCAGCAGCCGCTCGGGCCAGGCGCAGCGATACGACTCGGCGACGGCAGGATTCGAGCCTGACAGGAACGGACAACGGTGGAACTCCCTTCCCTTCAGCACCCAGGCTTGCCAGTCCTCGAGCGCCCGGGGCACGGGCGTCTGCGCTTGCGCAGCGCGCGGGAGCGCGTTCGCTGCGAGCACAACCGCTGCGAGCACAACCAGGGTCACAACCGCCAGTCGCCTCATGAAACCCCCCGTCGTCGTTCGAGCCTGCCGGGAAGCGCAGGAGAAATCCTTCAGGCCGTGCCACCCAGCAGGGGCACGAAGGCCACGGGCCCGAGCGACTCGCGCTCGACCCGCGGCTCGCCCCGCGTGAAGCGAACCAGCTCCTGCTCGCCCTCGGGGCCGATCGGCACGATGAGCCGCCCCCCGACCCTCAGCTGCCCGATGAGAGATTCCGGCACCGTAAGGGGCGCGGCCGCCACCAGGATGCCGTCGTAGGGCGCGTGCGCACTCCAGCCGAGCGTGCCGTCGCCG